>Ga0255063_1000025_pt1 | contig 37347 bp, 41 predicted proteins | sample Colum_Cont_RepA__3_FD_188458 | JGI IMG/M metagenome (GOLD analysis project Ga0255063, IMG submission 188458) | Freshwater microbial communities from Columbia River, Oregon, United States - Colum_Cont_RepA_0h | ecosystem: Environmental > Aquatic > Freshwater > River | place: USA: Oregon... | reverse complement strand
GGCTTGGGCTGGTCGTGATCCTCAGCAAACAGGTCGAAGACGTCCAAGGGGTGGGCACTAAATCTGGCGTGGCCATTCAGGCACATCAACCAGATTTGGTCAACCAAAAAGCGAGGGCGCGCTTGCAGATGCTGCATAAATGCTGAAGAGTGCTGTGCGCTGATGCACATTTGCAGCAGAGAGATCTAGTGCTGGACTGGGCTTAGCCCCTGATCGACCTAAGCAGCCCGTCCTCGGTGACGCTGTCCCCTAGATCTTCGAACATGCCAACCAGAGCTGGGAGCTCGTTGCTCAGTTCGTGAGCGGTCCAGTGGTCCTTGTTGGCCACGACATCCAGCGTCTTGGCCACGCGAGCGGCATCCCTGACCGGGTAGTGACGACGGACGGCGCTCGGGAGTTCCTCGATTAAGTCATACCCCCTTTGAGCTAGCAAGCGCCGGCACTGGCGCGCCCAGTTGGCCGACATCTGCTGGGCTTGCTCCTCGGTGTAAATCAGTTGATGCAGATCGATGTACTTCGGTAGACGGGTGCCGCAGAAGACTTCAACCCACCAGCCAATTTCAGGGGGCCGGCCGTTCTCGGTGATGGCGTAGGCGTTGGCATAGAAGTTGCTGCCTGCGCTATTGGGAATCAGCTTTTTCTCGGTGGAGTAGCGCCATATGTAGTAGTTCAAACGTTCTATTGCAATGAACGTCCGGGGGCCGGGGCTGCGGAGCTTGCCGCGGCGTAACCCACTGATCTGACTGGAGTGCAGCCAGGCGACACCTCCCATGCAGGCCTTGGTCAGATTCACCATGACGGGGTGGGACCAGCCGTTCGTGTCCATCCAGCGGGTGAACAGCAAGGAGAACACCTGGATGCCGCGCTCGAACTGCGCTTGATGGTCCAGCTCGCGATCGGGGATCGTCAGTGCCATGGATGTGACCTGATTGTCCAAGGTGTTCACCCTTTTGCGCGTCTTGCGTGCTGGAACCGTAAACCCCTTTTGCCCGCATGACAAAGCATGCAACCTATTTAATGCAGTTTTGCTATTGCACGCATCTGGTTGCACCGGTACCTTGGCTTGGCCTGGTCAGTTGCGGGCGCCCACCAAAAAGCCCTCCCCATGGGCTGAGGAGGGCTTCGGCGCCCCGGTGACCAGGGCAAGTCCAACGCGACCAAAACTTAGATGACAGCTGCACGCGATGCAAGTGCCGGCTCCCCTGATCTGGGGGGTCGTGCGATTGAACTGCTGCGTCGGGACGTGTTCCCGGCCTGGTGGGCCTTTGTCCCGGTTGCAGGCAAGGCCACCTTCGTCCGGGAGTGGGCAACACGCCCCCTGACCAGGGAGGTCTGCATTGAGGCCTACAAGGCCAACTCGGGCTATGCCGGCCTCGGGGTTGTGACAGGGGAGTTCAGCGGTGGCTTGATCGCCCTCGATATCGATGGGCCTGAGGCTGATGCCCGTTATCGCGCGGCGGCCGGGGACGAGTACGAGGAGTTCGAGCAAGAGAGCTCGATGTCCTGGACCAGTGGGAAGCCGGGGCGCCGGCAACTGCTGTATCGGGTTCCGGCCTCGGTGGTGCCTGAGCTGCGGCACGTCAAGACGGTGATCTTGCGGGAAGACGGCACTTGGCACCTCGGCTCCGGGGATGTGGAGCGCATCAAGCCCGCCGACAAGGGCGCGGAGCGGACAACCGAATACCAGGAGGTTGTACTGCGCTTCAACCATTGCCAGAGCGTGGTGCCGGGGAGTCCTCACCCCGAGACCAAGAAGCCCTATCGGTTCCTCAACTACAACGGCGGCAAGGTCGCCCTGGCGCCGGCCTGGGTGATGGACGTCCTGCGGCCCTACAGGAAGCCGGTCCAGTGGCTCAGCGACGCCGATCAGAAGGCGTTGGATGCCGAGCTCGGGGAGACGGCGATCCCTTCGCGGCAGATCCGCGGGTGGTTCTTCAAGGGGGATGTGCAGAACGTGCTGCGGCCTCGGTTGGCGGAGCTGGTCTTCAACCACCCGACGTTTGACAAATACGGCTGGAAGGAACGCCAGGGGGAGAATCCGCAACGCATGAGCGGATGCCCTTGGCATGGGGGCTCGAGCGGAACGTCGTTCCAGTACAACGCCAACAACGGCTGCTGGGACTGCAAAGCCTGCGGGGTTGGGGGCGACGTCCTCGACTTCGTGCACAAGGTCACCGTCAATGACCTCTATGCCGAGCGGCCCCAGGGGCCGGATCTCGAGCGGTATGTCGCGGAGATCGCCACCGCCCTCGGGTTCAACTACCCCGAAGACGCGCGGGCGCAGATCACCAAGGAGGCGCCGCGCCTGGTCATGACGGCTCGTGACTTCCACGAAGCCCTGATCAAGATCCACGACGAGGAGCTCAACCCCGCCCTGCGCACTGCGCGGATGGCCGAGCTCGCGGCAGAGACCGGACGACGGCTGACGGGCATGCAGTGCCTAGCCGCCATGGATGAGTACCGCTACTACGAGGACTCGCGCCGACAGAACGAGAAAAAGCAGTGGTGGCAGGGCGTCGAGCGCATGCAGTTCCTTGTGCCCAACCTGTTGATGAAGCCGACTCAGGTGATGCTGCATGCTGCTGGCGGTCTCGGGAAGACGTCGGCGTGTATGGGCCTGGCCACGGCCGTGGGGCGTGGGACTCCGATTCGGATTCGCGGCATTGAGCTGCCGGTGAAGCAGGGGCCGGTGCTCTGGATCCAGAACGATCAGAACCCGGCGAAGCTTTTGCAGGACTGCGAGGACAACGGCATTGATCCAGGCAGGGACAGCTGGTTCATCGTCAAGCGGGGCTTCCAGATCAACCACACCCACGAGTTCGCCGAGTGGATCAGGGAGTACAAGCCCGCTCTCGTTGTTGTGGACTCGATCGGCTCCTGCTCGACAAAGATGCAGGTCGAGGAGAAGGACAAGGCGTTCGCCAGCCCGTTTTATTACTACGCCGAGAAGAACGGGGACCCCGGGCCCGATGGCTTCCCTGCGACCTCGATCATCTGGATTCACCACGACAACGCCAACGGCGAGGCGCGGGGGACCCGCTACCTGATCGCGGCGGTCGATGAGCAGTGGCATCTGAGGGCGCTCTCGGATGAGGAGCGAGAGGCGCTCCGGGATCGGCGGAGGAGCCCAGGCAATTGCCGGATGATCCAGATCAAGAAGAGCCGTCTGGGGCGCCAGGGGGACCAGCTGGTGGTCGAGCGCGATGAGGACTTCGCGTACTCGGTGTGGGACTACACCCCGACCGAGCGGCGGGAGGACCAAGGGCAAGGTGATCCCGAGCCGAACACCATGGCGCTGCGGATCGTCAAAGAGTGGGTGCTCAAGGCTCGGGGGGAGGACGGCGATGGGAACGACCGGGTTACAGCCAAGGAGGTCTGGGAGCAGCTGGTTGGAGAGATCAGCGGGCAGGGCAGGAAAGCGCCCTCGAGCAAGACCGTGAAGAGGTGGCTGGATCGGTGGGTGACGAACGGGGTGCTGAAGGAGGGGAAGAAGCGGATCGTTGCCGGCTCTAAGGCGCCGGTGCCCTCTTACACACTCCCCACTACCTCCTCCTCGCGTGCGTTGCCTGCTAGGGAGTGTCCTTTGATCATCGTTCCTCCAAAACCCTTGCAGGAACAGGAAATAACGATGGACACAGCTCCATCTCCCGAGTACGATGTCCATCGTTCCGGAAACGCCCAACCGGTTCCCGAGAACGATGGACAACAACCAGATCCGGAAAAGGATGTCCATCGTTTTTCTTCAGTCGTACCAAGCGATCTCGCGGAACGAGGAACAACGGACACTTCCACGCGCGGTAAAGAGGAGCCCGATGGACTACGAGGACCAGGCCCAGATGCACCAGCGATGGATCCCGAAGTCGGAGAAGGCACGCAAGCGGCTGGCCACTTGGGAGCGGAAGTTCCGGGAGGCCAAGACTCCGGGAGGTCGACACTGGGCAATGACCCAGTTGTGGCGGTGGACGACGGACGACCATCCGATCATCCAGCTGTGGCTGAGCAGGGATCCCCGGTTCAACGACATGACCTGGACGTTCCCGGTATGACGGAGCTGGCCGAGGCTCCCCCCGAGGTCGATGGCTGGGACGACGCTTTTCGGGCAGGCTGACCTGTTCAGAAACGGGTCAAGCCGTTAGCCTGACTGCGCATGGCAAAGGGAGGGGTGGGCGCCCCTCCCCCTGCGTCACCACCGTTCAAAGCTGGTGGCCGCGCCGCCCCGACCTCAACAAACGGAGCATTGCTCCGCTCACGCTACATGGACTTGGTTTACATCAATACCGCTGGATATCGCTCAGCTGCGGTACGGGCAACCGTCACAGCGTCCCTGGTTCACGGCCTCGAGGTTGCGTTCCATCAGCTGACAGATAAAGGCCCGGGCTTGGAAGTGACCACTCACCAGGCTCCGCGTTAAAGCCTTCAGCTGCTCGAGGTCGGTGCAGTGGTCAACCATCCGGAGTGCGGACTGCTCCGCGAACTGCAACGAAAGGTCGTCCATCAACGTCACGCCGCTACACCACAATGCCGTCGCTTCAGACCGATGAGAACCGCAAAGCTTTGGAAAATGCGGATTTCGACCTCGTTAAAGGCCCACAACAAGTCGCGCTACTGAAGATGCGCGTTGCTGAGCTCGCAGCGCCAGCGCTTGTCCTTGCTCTCGATACCGAGACGACTGGCCTTGATCCGCATGTCAACCAAGTACGGCTGATCTCGGTGGGCACGGCCGACTACGCCTTGCTGGTGGATCTGGATGGTTGGCGCACACCCGGGAAGCGACAGGTGGACTGGACGCAACCTGGACTGCGGGAGCTCAAGGCGTTGTTAGTGGGTAGGCAAGACAAGGTGCTGCAGAACGCTGCGTTTGATCTCAACTTCCTGAGGGGTGAAGGCGTCGTGCTCGGGGGCAAGATCTTTGACACGATGATCGCGGCGAAAATTTTTAACAATGGGTCGGGGAATAAGAACGACCTCGGGGCCATTGTCAAGCGGGAGCTGCGTGTCGAGCTACCGAAGGAACTGCAGAGAGCTGATTGGGGTGGCACCCTGGATGAGGAGATGCTGCGCTACGCGGCACGAGACGTCATCTGCCTACCGCGGCTGATAGCTCCGTTGCAGGCCAAGCTGCGGGGGGCAACAATCCGGCCTGGGTTCACGCTCTGGGAGGTGTTTGTCCTCGAGATGGAGGCCTTGCGTCCCATTGCCACCATGCAGTGGCATGGCTTTGGCTTCAACGCAGCGGGCGCGGCCCAGTTACACGCTGACTTGACGACGCGGGCTGAGGCGCTCAAGACGGCCTTTCTCGAGAACCTGGACGAGTGCATCAAGACGGAGCACCCGGATGATCCGCTCTCCTGGTTGCCTCGTAATGCCGATAATAGTTTTAATAACCGAGAGAAAGATTCAGGTTCAATTCGTCTGGGAACAAAGCTCCTTAAGGGTTTCAACCCGAGGGCGCCCAAGCAGATGGCGGCTCGTTTTGAGCAGGCAGGCATCATGCTGCCCCCCGACGAAAAGGGTGCTCCAAGTCTCGATCAGAACTTGTTGGCATTTCTGAAGAATGACTACCCCCTGATTGCGCAGTACCTCGAGTGGAAGAACTCGGTGACGCGGGTCTCGGCTATTGAGAAGCTTCTGGAGTCGGTCGGTCCGGACGGACGGATCCACGCTCAGTACCGGCAGATGGGGACGGAGACGGGGCGACTGTCTTGCAGTAATCCCAATGCTCAGCAGATACCGAGAACGGCAGACTTTCGCAGTTTGTTTATTGCTGCCGCGGGCTATGTGCTTGTCGTAGCTGACTTTAGTCAGGTGGAACTCCGCGTGGCAGCTCAGCTCTCGGGGGAGCAGCGCATGATCGATGCGTACCTGGCTAACCGAGATCTGCACACTGAGACTGCGGCTCTGATGACAGGTGTCCCTCAAGACAAAGTTACCAAGTCAGCCAGAACTTCGGCCAAAGTTGCTAACTTTGGATTGCTATATGGAGCGGGTCCGGCGACACTACAAAAGCAGGCTGTTGCCCAGTATGGCATCGATATGTCGATGAATGAGGCCTCGGAGATTGTTCAGAACTTCCGTTTGGCTTACCCCAGGCTCTATGACTGGCAGCGTGAAGAGGGCAATCGTACGACTGCCGCAGTTACGACCAAGTTCGGTAGGCGCCGCCAGCTTGTTGGATTTAACGACAAGTACACCACCCGGATTAACACACAAGTCCAGGGGACGGCGGGGGACATTGCCAAAATCGCGATTGCCAAGCTTTGGAAGGAGATTTGTGCAGCTCCGGTTGGTCAGGCTCGGTTGATCGCCATGGTTCACGATGAGATTGTTTTGGAAGTCAGGGAGGACCATGCAGAGCACTGGGGTCAGGTCTTGAAGCACTGCATGGAATCGGCGGGTTCTGACATCTGCACTGATGTACCCATCGTCGCCGAGGTTTCACATGGCTTGACATGGGCGGAGGCCAAGTAGGGGCCTTTCGGGCCTCCTTAGTCTGAAGTGGAAACGTTTCTATCTCCATGCTTACTGGTCAGGAGTTGATCGACTTCGTTAAAGCCAACGAAGACATCAACAAAACGGAGCTTGCCAAAGCTGCCGGGTACGTCCGCGAGACAGAGTCAGGCAAGGAGCAAGTGCTCGTCAAGGTTTTCTACGACGCCTTGCTCACCGCCCAGGGTCTGAACATCAAGGTTGGCAAGGCGCCTGGCAAAACGGCCCAGTTCGAGACCACCGTCCATAAGAACGGTGTGGTGGTGCTAGGTCGGACCTACACCGAGCGCTTTGGCATCAACCCAGGTGACGTGCTCGAGATCGTGATCGAGGATGACGCCATTCGCCTGGTTCCCAAGGCGATCTGACGTGACGGAAGTTGAGCTGCGATTGGCGTTGTTGGCTCGCCTGAGCAAGGTCGCAGCTCGCTTACCTAATGGGTTACTGCAACGTCTGGTTAGCGACGCCGAGTTTTTTCACGACTGGAATCTGTGCAAGAAGCGGGCTCGGGCATCGGCACGCTTGTCTCAGTTCCGCTCTTGGCAGGAGAAGGCAGAGGAGCGGTATTGGAAAGGGGTACGGCGTTGACCTACATCCATGCCCAGTTCTTCCCAGATCGAATCCAGTTAATTGCTCGCCTACTGACTCCGAAATCTCTAGACAGCTTGGCTATGCATATCCCTTGCTCTAATTGTTCTTTTATCAGTCTAACATCAGTCACTGTAAGTTTTGCTCGGCCATTTCTCGATCCGATGGCTAAGGTGCCGTCTCGGATCTTGTCTTTGGTATTTTGTGCAGGAGTGCCAAAACTTAGGTTTGTGACTTTGTTGCAGCGTACACCTTGAGGTCCGTGCAAGACCCACATACCAGTAGGTACTGCACCTATAAAAGCTGTAGCAACCAACCTGTGCACTGGTATTGTCTTTCTCTTGCTGTTAGTCCATAGCGACACACGCGCATAACCCCACTTGTCATAATGTATTTTAAGCTCTCTATAACTTTCACCCTTTACTCGTCTTACTCTGCCTGTATTGCTGACCAGATGCGTCTCTTCCCACCCAACAACGGGGCGCCACTCCTCTTGGGTCTCATCACGGTGCTCGTGAATCGTCACCGCGACGACCTGTTAAGGAACTGGTCAACAGCCTTTGTGCGATGGAACCTGTAGCGCGGCCTTTGGGCTGTGCCGATGTTCTTGAGCGCCGTTCCGTGGATCACGCCCTTGCTCATCTGGTACACGAGGGCCTTGGTGTCCTTGAGATTGACGAGGCGGCAGAACTCGCGGGAGTCCACCCAGTCGCTCTCGGAGACTTCGACAGCGCTGAGCAGGCGGTCCAGCTTCCGCTCCAGCGTGTCGATGCGGTTGAGCAGCTCCTCCATTTCGGTCTAACCGGATCTGGTTAGAGCTTACAGCAACCTCACAGGGTGATGCCTTGCATGGCTTTCTGAATCCGGTCGGCCTCGATCCATTTCTGGTAGGTCGACTGGTGGACTTGCAGGCTGTGGCCCATGAGCCGTGCCCCGAGGTCGGCTGAGACCCCGTTGTCCAGCAGACGCAGCGCGTACGCATGGCGGAGGTTGTAGGGCTTGATGGTGACGCCGTCCCGGTCCAGGGCGTCGTTGAACGCTTTGGAGAACGTGCTCGGGGCTTGAGCAGGTCGCGGTAGCTCGCGCAGCGCGAAGTGCTGCACCCACGCGCTCGGGCAAGGCGTCACGCGGCGTGAGCCGGTCTTGGTCTTGTCGTGCACCTCGATCCAGTTGTCCTCGAGCCAGGTGAGCTCGGCGCACTCGTGGGGGCGGAGCCCGTAGGCCGCACACATGCCGAAGGCCCACCGCCAGTGGGGAAGGCGGATCTTTGAGAAGGCGGCTTCGATGGCCTCATCGGAGGGGATGGAGCGCTCGTTGAGCTTGTCGATGCCGTAGCCCCGGCAGGCCTCCAGAAGTCCCTCGTGGGGAATCCCTAGGGATTTGGCGATCTGGGTCAACAAGTTCCCTTGGTCGCGGCGGCCAGCGCTTCCTTCAGGAAGTTTGCGGATGACGCGCAGGAGGACCGTCTCGTTGATGGCCCCCGAGGGCGGGAGCTTGTTGAGGGCGGGCCGCCATTTCTTGGACCAGGCGTTGTCGCCGCGCTCGGGGTCCTTGCGGTATTTGCCTGCGTGGAGCCGCTGGGCAGCTTTGAGGAAGTCCTCGACGGTGATGGCGTCGGTAGCACTGGCACCCTGGGGGCTCTCCCAGGCCTCCCAGGTGAAGGTCTTGGTACGGAGCTGGTGTCCGAGCTCGGCGCCGCGCCGTTCGGCTTCGTAGAGGTCGACCTCAGGGCCGAGGCCGATGCGCTGCTGCTTGCGTCCAGTCCCGTCGCGGGTTGGGAGGGTGGCGACCAGCGTGTAGGTCCGACCTCGCAGTTGGATGGAGCAGCGGTGGTTGCACGCCTTGAGTCGGGCGTTCGCGGCATCCAGCTCGACCATGGCTTGGCTTAATTCCTGGCTTAAAACCGCCCTCAAAGTAGGCCTGCTTGGCTCCAGCAGGCACCAAATAAAAAAGCCGCCTCTGGGGGAGAAGCGGCTCAGGGACTGGGTTTTAGGCCGGTGATTGAATCGGAGCGACAGGATTTGAACCTGCGACCCCCACTACCCCAAAGTGGAAATGGGTCGCTGAGAGCCCTGTAGGCATCAGGGTTTCTCCGAGCTCATGAATGGAACTGGCTTAACTCTGGCTTAGTAGCCTGGTGAGTATGCCTATGCGCCATGGCCTCCAGCAAGACCTACCCCAACTCGTGGGAGGGCGTGACGCAGGCGGCCAAGGCGGCAGGGGCGAAATACCCCGAGCTCGTGGCGGCGCAATGGGCATGCGAGAGCGGCTGGGGCAAGCACGCCCCCGGGCAGAACTATTTCGGCTTGAAGGGTGAGGGGCAGACCCTGGAGACCGAGGAGGTCATCAATGGCAAGCGGGTCACGGTCCTCGATGGTTTTCTGACCTTTCCCAACCTCGGGGCTTGCGTGTCATACCTCGTTGAACGCTGGTACAAGGACTGGCATGGGTACAAGGGGGTCAACCGGGCGGCAGATCGGAAGGCCGCCGCTCGGGAGCTGGTCAAGCAGGGCTACGCCACCGATCCGGACTACGCCGACAAGCTGATCAAGCTGATGGATGAGAAGGTACCGGGGTCCAAGACTGCGTCGCAGGTGTCCAAGCCGCAGGGAAAGCCTGAGCTGTTTTGCCTGGAGGCGTCGCAAGAGACCTGGCTGAAGAAGGAGCCGGTGGCGGCTACCGAGCTCGGGGATAAGCAGAAGGTGGCCGTGCCCAAGGGCAAGAGTTATGCAGTTTCTGCATATGCTGAGCAGCCGGCGGATGCGCATGCCCTTGTTGAGCTCGCTGGAGGGGCCGGGACTTGGTACGTCTACGAACCTCACTGGAAGCAGGGGTTGCCCTCAGGGGAGGCCATGCCGTCCTCGGTGGACTGGGCGGACTTTGGCTGCCTGGTGACCCCCAACCTGACCGTGGGTGAGGTGCTCCAGTGGGACAAACGCCGAGTGCCGGGGCCGAATGCGTCGGTGCGCAGCACGCTGCTGCGGACTGCGGCGGAGTTCCAGAAGGTGCGTGATGCCTGGGGGCAGCCGCTGAGCGTGACGAGTTTCTATCGGCCGGAGCCGATCAATGCGCAGGTGGGTGGAGTGCCGGGGTCGCGTCACACCACCGGGGAGGCGTTTGACCTCTACCCGAGCACCCGCAGCCTCGAGAGCTTCTACCAGTGGATTCGCACTCGGTGGAGTGGAGGCTTAGGTGATGGACGCGCTCGGGGGTTTATTCATTTGGACACGGCAGGCGGTGGCCATTTCGTGCCTGGCTCAGGGGTGCGACCTGGACGTGAGTGGGATTACTAGGCTTCTAGCTAGTCAGCTTTGCGGCTCAGGCTGATCAAGGTAGTGAGCACGGCCATCATGCTCGCGATTGTGCGGCTGTCACTGTCAGCGCAGGTGGGTTGTGGGTCGATGGCTTTGCCATCTGGGGTGGCGACGTATTTGGCGTACCAGGGCCAGACGGTGGGGAAGACGTAGAAGCGGCAGGAGGCCCACTGGGCCAAGATCAGCAGCATGATGACGGCAGCTGTCGCCATGATTGAGCGCGACAACCAGGGAGGCACTATCTAGCCTCCAGTTTGGTTACTCGTTGTTCGACGCCGTTCAAGCGGCTGAAGGTCTCGCGGCGGTCTTCTTTGATATCGGTGTGCAGCACTTCAAGCTGCGTGGCGATGTGCTCGACGGCTGATGTCAGGCGGATGACGGCTTCACGGGCTTCGTCATTTCGGCGTGAGAAGCCCATGGCACCCATTGCGGCCACGCTGATCGAGGCTCCAGCAACAGCAGCGACTACCTCAATCATGGCTCAAGTGCCTCGTTACTAACCTAGCGACCTTGGCCACGAAGCTTTTTACGCCCGTGACTTGCCTTGGACCGCTTGCCCTGTCCTTGGCGGCTGAGCTTTGGCTTGCCAGGTATATGTTGTACCGAGGCTGTGCCGGTTTTGCTGCGGACTGCCATCAGCTGTCTACCGCGTCGGCGTACTCGGGCAGGGTCTTGAGCCAGGCATACCCGATGGCCAAGGGGTCAGTGCCGGGTTGCAGGTCAGCGGTGGGCGCGAATACTGTGCGGTCGTAGACCGGCTGGGCATTGGTGTGCCGTGCATCGGCGTTGGCGTAATGCGACACCTGCAACAGGCACTGCTCCTTGTCGCAGCGCAGCAGGGTGATGCGGGCGTAAGTGTCGGCAAGCGGGATGCCGATGTTGGTCTCGATCAGAGAAATGGACAGTGCCATAGCCAGAACAAGCAGAAATTATGGGTGTGTGACCTAGAAGGTCATTTCGACAGTATCTAGTCTACATACCCACCTGATAGGAGTCGCAGATTCCCCATACGCATAAACCTCTAAACAGTTTAAGGTTGAATTTAGACCCAAACCCACGTACCAATTTACGGTATTGGTATCGCCGTGTGTTTTGTTGACTTGCGCAGGAGACATTATGGTTATGCTGCCCAAAGTGGACCCACATTTCACAACTACTTCAAAACTCCAGCGGGCAGCGTCGCCCCCATTGGTGACACCAGCGATTACGTCACCGCGCACTGAGTACAAGCTATTCAGTGGCACGGTTAATTGATTGCTGGACGATGGAGAGCTTGTATTAGATGTTAACAACACTGAAGTAGAACCTGTGGTTTGTCCTCCGAGAACTAGTGTTGCTGTTTGTGAGGTGCCATAGTTATATGACCCAAGCGGATTTGCACTCGCTGGATTAACGCAATAGCCTACAATGCCGCGCGTTGTTCCATAAACTCCTCCTACCACAGCAGAAGCTTCACTATTTGCAAGGTGTGCCTCTCCGCCAACGACAACAGCTTTGTCGGCTGTTATTTGGCTGGATGAGCCGCCAACGCACGTCGAGTAGAGTCCACTGACATAGTTGCCGTAACCAATAGCTACTGACGCAAAGTTACTTGCCGTACACACGTCTCCATAACTAAGTGATACCATCCCAGAAGAAGTATTATACTGACCTCCGATAATTGAGGACGCAAAACCGCTTGCTGAGTTATATCTACCCCCGAGGATACTGGCGTAGTCTCCGGTTGCCGCTTCAGTTCCTAACCAGCGTCTTTTTTGAAAGTCTGTCGCGTATTCTCCCCTCTTGTTGCCGCCTGTAGCTGTTCCGTCAGGTACTTGCGCTAGTGTTGCACCGGTACCCTTTGCAGCAAATGCAACATCAAGGTTGCTGTAGCTCGCGTCAGTAGCAGTTAGGGCGTCAACTGGTCTCGTGTTATTGGGGGAGGCGGTACCTTCACTTTCGACAAAATGGGTGAGACCTCCTCCTGCAAAGTTGGGTAAGTTAAGTGTGCCAGTTGTTGCTGTAATGGTGTCTGTCTTGTGGTTGATGTTGATAGCCATCAGTAGGTCATCTCCGTGGTGTTGATTTTGCAGACCCAGCGGATCGTGGTGGCTGCGGCACCAGCTACTTCCACCTTGATGCCGCCGTTGGTGGTGTCAGCAGTGACGGCAACGGTCCAAGCGGTAGCGCCGGTGTCGTAGGCAATGCGATCCAAAACGACCGTGCCCACGACGGCAGTACTAGCAGCGTTGGCGCCGCGCTTGATCGCGCCTTTGAAGTTCCATGCGGCTGTATTACCAGCACCGGTCACGCCAGCGATCACCTCACCCGAGAAGCTGTAGGCGCTGTTGTTGGGCAGGATGACTTGGTTGGTGGTGCTGGCGGCGCTGGTATTACTGGTGAGGACTGTGGCAGTGGCGTCAGTGGTTTGGCGGGCTAGAAGCAGAAGGCCGGATTGAGTACGACCTTGCAAAGTAGCAATAGGTGCAGCACACGCTGGAAAAACGTGATAGCCATCAATGAGCCGTGTAGTGCCGTATGAACCTCCACTTACGAATGAACGGCTTCCGTTTGCAATATTACCGATGCCACCTCCAATAAATGCGTAAGTCGAGCTTGCTGAGTTGTCTTGTCCGCCACAAACGACTGTTGCAGCTTGCGTTGCCGCATTGGTATTACCACCCCCTACGAACGATTGCTGCCCACTCGCCGTATTCGTGCTCCCCCCACACACCGTTGCGTGGGTGTTGGTTGTGGCTTGGTTGGTCTGGCCGCCGCCGACGAAGCTGTAGTTGGAGTAAGCGCTGCAGCTTTGCCCAGCCCCTAGGAAAGATGCAAAGCCCTGCGAAGAATTATTATTTCCTCCGCAAACAGTGGCATATAACGCGCTTGAAGCGCTATTGGCGTCACCACCACCGCAAAAGCTATACGCGGAAAGGGCAGCATTATTGTTGCCACCTAGAACCACTGAATAATTTCCACCCGCAACTTGAGATGATCCTTGGCGAGATTTTTGCAAATCAGTCGCATACTGCCCCCGCTTATTTCCACCAACCACAGTCCCATCCGGCACCTGCGCAAGTGTTGCGCCAGTGCCCTTGGCGACTAGGGCGATGTCGGCGTTGGTGGCACTGATCGCACCACCGTTGATTTCGGTGACAGGCGTGATGCTGTTGACGCCATCGCTGTCCAGTCGCGCCAGCAGTCGCAGCGCCGCAGATGCCCAACCGACTGGGTTTAGGTTCATGTCAGATCACCCCCGAAGGCTGCGACCCGCACCGTGCCGGTGGTCGGTGCAACAGTGATCGTGGCGCCCAGCTTCCAAGTAGCGCTCGGTAGCACCAGATCGGTGTAGGCCGTCACCAGGCGGTAGCCCTTGACGGTGTTGCTGCCGGTGGTGGCGCTGATCGTGAACTGATCGAACAGGTCCCACTGCGTGCCGTCGTACAGAAACAGGTTTACAAGTGCCGCCACCGTGGTCGCAGTGCCCTGCACGTTGACGCTCAGGATCCTTGTGCCAGCCGAGACGCCGACGATCAGGTCGTTGATCGTGCCGGTGCCATCGGTGGCGGTGTTTGCCGTGCTCAGCGATAGGCGGCCGATGCGCGGCGTGGAGATGAAGGCAGGTGAAGCAGCCATGGCTCAGATGCAGTTGCTGTTGAGGTAAAGGTTGTCACCAACGGAGCTGCCACCTCCGCCGCCTCCTGCTGTAGCCCACGAGAGCGTGCCAGAGCCGTTGGTGCTGAGCACTTGGCCACTGGTGCCGTCAGCAGCAGGCAGCGTCCAGATGCGGTTGGCTGTGATGGTCGAGGGAGCCTTGAAACCGACATAGGCGGACGAATCCGCGTCTGCCAGCCGCAACTCTCGTTGCGCATTGAGAACAATGTCGGTCTCGAAGATCCGTGACATCAGCCGAGCACCACCACGCGATAGGCGTTACTGGCCGGCGCCGTGGCGAACACCAGCGTGGCGGTGGTTGTGCTGGTGCGCTGCACGTCCACCTCCACGTCGTCGTACTGCCCGGAGTTGGGGAATACGCGGATGATCACGTCGCGCGTGTTCAGGTTGTGGGTCACCACGTAGCTGGTGGCGCTGCCGTCGCCGATGCTGGTGGACACCTTGCGTAGGCGGCCGGACCAGTTGGCCAGCTTGAGCGGGGTGATGATCCGAGCGTCGTCGGTGCCAGCGTCAACCTCAGCTTGCGTGGCAAGCTCGGCGATGCCAGCCGTTGTCTCGCTAGCGGCAGGTGCTGCTGCAGCAAACGATGTGAACAGTACGTTGCTGACATCAATCGTGCCGTTGACCTGCGTTTGGCGCCAAGTCGTGCCGGCGTCCGTACCTTCCTCGACCGTGATGATCGCCTGTTCCAGCTCGGCAAAGGTGCTGGCGTCGAGGGAACGGGTCAGTGCTGTGGAGGCGCCGTTCCAGACGTAGATGCCGTTTTGGCTTTGTGTGGATTGGTTGCGTACCAGCACCCGGTCTTGGGATGCCATGGTGACACCATCAATCGTGGCGCCAGGGCTGGTCAGGTTGATGCTGCTTTGGGTGCCGACGCGGGCGCTGTCTTTCCAAGCCAGGCCCTCAACCGCAGAGTCCACGTAGGACTTGGGTACGGCGTCGCCTGCTGCACTGGGCGTGGGGAGATTGATGACCTTCGACGTGCTCTGCAGGTCGAGGTCGGTGAAAAACTTGCGAGCCATATCAGATCAGGCGAGCTAGGCCAGCGGACGCTGGATTTAGTGTAACAACGGTCTGGTTGACAGACGGGTGTGCCACTTCGCCATCGATTTCTTGGCTGCCAGCATCAAGCAGCTCCACCGATGGCCTGTAACCGAGATTGTGGTTAATTGTCCATACCGTTGCAGGTGCTGCTTGTAGATATTCAAAAGCCGCACCGCCTGCCGGACCCTGCGGGCCAACAGTGACGGCGGTGACCGTGGACGTTACAGGAACAGTTACAACGGTGCTGCTGCCGTTTTCGGTGACGGTGACGGTATTGGTTACGGCACTGACGTTTACGGTCGTCATGCTGTGTAGCCCTCGGACACGTAAATGGTGCCTTGGAGGTAATACTCTTTCAGGCCGGAGGGGTTGGTGAGCAGAACGTCGTAGTACGCCTCACTAGGGAAGCTGGCCGTCTGATCGTCGGTCAACGCGATGGCGACGGTGCCGGTGGAGCGGTTGGTGTAGGTGACCGCGAAGTCGGCGTATTTGCTGGTGCGGGCTTGGTTCCAAGCTTGGGCGGCGACGGTCCAGCCGGTCAGGATGATTGGCTCGTTGGTACTGTCTCTGAACTGCAGCGTCACGCTGTAGTCCGCCCGGCGCTGCAGGCTGATGTTGTAGGTGCCGGGCGAGATAGCCATGCTGCGATTTTAGCGGCGTCGGTCACAGAGGTTTTTACGCCCACTTCACCGGGGCCGGCTGCGGGCGCCGTGGCCGATGCTGGTGGTTTTGGGCACCGGCTCTTTGCGGATGGTGCCGGAAAGGCCGGCTTTTGCTTTGGCTGCCAAGGTTGATTAGCTCAGACGATAGGTAACAAAGGTGTTGGCCGCTGTACGTCGTGAGGAAAAGCGACCGGAGGTGCCTGTAGCAATCGAACCAGAACCCACGAGGGTGTGAGCAGTACCTGCCAAAACACGTACCAAACTAGGTCCTGTGTTGATGACACTCCACTGAAAAGCCATGTTGGTGTAGGGACTACTGAATCCAGCCTCTGTAAAGGCACCGGTGGGTAGCGTCATGTCGGTTGCAGCCGCTGACGTGCTAGTGATGATGCCTGCCTTGAGATTGGCTACTGTAAGTGTTGCTGTGGCATTGACTGCCGCTGGTGTGCTTTGGTTATAGGCCAAAACTTGATCGCCTGTAATCCGTAATCCTTCGGAACCAAAGGTAACAATGGCGAACTGATCAAAAGTTGGCTGATATATTCCCGTACTTGCACCAAAACCGTCAAAAGCAATGCCGGGAGCCCCAAGTGTGCCAGCTGGTACAGCTTTTAATAGGGTGCTGATACTGACTTTTTTTGTTGTATTGGTTGTAATGTCTACAATGGGTAATACATCGGTACTGAGCGGATCGGCATAAGCGCTCAGGTCAGTAATTTTAGTGTTGGCCATGGTGTTGCTCCAGTGGAATTAGTTTGATGGGCGTTTATGTCTTAATGCACCCCAGCAGGGCGATGTTGCGAGGCCGGGTTTCGGTGCCGCCCGCTAAGTCAGTGCTTTGGTAAGCAGGGGAACTGCCAGCTCCACCAGAACCGCTGCGCAGCGATCCACTTTCGCCAGCATTAAAACCACTTAAAACAGCGCCAGATGATATGGGGTGATTGTGACTTTGATAGGACTGCGCCTGTGTGCTGCCCATCGTGCGGCCGGTGTCTACACCGCGTCCGTCGTCAAAACCGCGGACAAACTCACCGCGCAGGTCGGGAAGGTTGAACGTGGTGCTTCCATCGCCTATGCCATAGAGCGTACCGATGGCTGCAAACAATGTGGCGTAGGTGGTGCGGCTGATTGCTGCGCCGTTGGCCTTTAGATAGCCGGTTGGTGCGGTGGTGCGAGCTGTGTAAATAACCGTACCAGGCGGCGTCAGATCGGTTGCTGCTGGGATTCCGGCAATTTGCGTGTCCACATAGCCCTTGGTGGCGGCCATGTTGGTGGTGGTTGGGACACCAGGCAGCGTCAGGTTGCCGGTTAGCGTGCCACCGCTAAGGGCGAGGTAAGTGCTCGCGGCGGTAACGATCCGCAGGTAGCGGGCGTCGCCGGCAGTCTGGGTGATGCCCTGTGGATCGACACGCACCCAGTTGCTGCCGTCCCACATCTTTAGTTGATCAGGCGTCTGGCTGGTGTCCTGCCAGAGTTGGCCCAGTTGTGGCGTTGACGGTCCCGTTGCTGCGGGACTGGTGATGATCGAGCTACCGGGAAGGAAGCTAATGATTGTCCAAGTGGCGCCGTTCCAAGTCTTGAGCACCGGCGGGTCGGTGCTGGTGTCCACCCATAGTTGACCGGTGACCGGTGTCCCAGGTTGCGCGGGGCCGGTGGAGTTGCCCTGCAGTCCAAGGGCAATGCTGAGGATGGCTGCGGTAATCTTGCGGGTTTCGCTGCCGCTGACCGAGCTGAATGGGAAGACATCAGCCGAGGCAACCGCTGTCCCGACCGGCAACTGCGAAATCCGTAGACCGGCCATGTCAGTAACCCACCACGGTGATGTCGATTAAGCCCGCCACTGCTGTCCCGGAACTGTTGACACACTTGACTGTAACGCTGCTAGTTGTCTTGGCTAGGACAATTGCGTTGATCGCACCGGTTCCGGTGTCCTGCAGTGTGACCTGTACCGACTTGACGGTACGGAAGGTTTTGAGCAGCGGAATGGCAGTGCCGCTACCGCTACTGCTGATGCTCACGTCGTCTTGTGACTCGATTACGTCCGGGTAATCCAACTCAAAACAAATGCTGGTAAGAGCGCCAGGGTTAATACCGTCATTGCTGCGAATTAAAGTTTGTACTTGGTAAACGTCTTCAATGAGTTTTTCGTAAGGCGCATAGGGGTGCAGGATTCCTGAGGATTCACCGGACAGCACGCCAGTGCTATACGTGCGCTGCTCTGCAAAGATCTGATCATCGTTTTCCTGAAAAATGTCGTTGCCGTTTTCTTGAAAAATTACGGTATCTGCGCCGGTTAAAGCTCCGATATTATGTTGGTAAGTTGCATCCGCAACGGTGGTGATAAGTATGGCGCTTTCAAGGAAGTTGTTGTCAAAATTCCAAATGTAGTAACTGTCGAGGTCGGGGTTTACCTGCTGGAATAATGCGGTCCCACTGTTGCCTGTAATGTAACTTCCATCTTGAGTGGTCAAGTAAAGATCGTCTTGAGTGACCAGATTGCGAGTATTGCTGATTTCAAGATTGATGTATGTACCAGGCCACGTTGTGGTGTTGAGGCACTCGTCGTAAACGGCATTGCTGATAACAGGTGCGCCGATGTTGACAAGGATTGCTGCGGGGGCATCGCTGCGCCATTGCGTGGCGTCAACCGACTTGACCATCACGGTCCATTCGTCGGTGTCGAACAGCGAGGTCTCGAACCACTGCTGTTGGGCGGAGACGCCACCGGAATACAGCGGAATGCCGAGATCCCACGTTTCTGACGGGTTGTTATTGACGAGGCCGCCTTGTTTGTAGCGGATTTCGTAGGACACCACGTCGGACACCACGCCTTGGTCCCACGAGCCGTAGTTCGACAGGGGCAGTTGCCAGCTGAAACGCTTCTGGCCGCTGTTTGTGTTTTCGACGACGGTGAACAGGTTGGGCGTGGGCGGAACGATCTCGTTGCGCTCCACCGTGTCGTAGATGTAGTCGCTGGGTGCTTCGCCGAAGATGGCACTGGTGAAGGCGACGCGAATCTCCCAGTCGCCGGGCGCGTGAAAGGCGATGGTGTAGTAACCAGTGAGCGGGATATTGCTGAGGAAGTACCAGCCGTCAGCTTCGGGAGGTTTGACGCCAGGGATGACGGTGGGGACGTTGGTGGGAAATGCCCAGATGCGATAGCCGTTAACGCGCTCGGGTACTGGGCAGATGCCCGCGTCCACGATCAGCAGCTGGGTACCGTCGGGTTGGTTTTGGTGGCGGATGACGGCGTTGAACGCTGGGTCGCTGAGATCCGGGATGGCCTCGAATGCGGCCACACTGCTGACAACCCAGTCGCTTTGCCTGCCAAGGCGGTCAGTTGTGGCGACCCGTACTTGGTAGGTGTTACCGAAGACGTGATCAGGAAGCGAAATTGCCGCGCTGGGGGTGCTAGTGGTGTAAATGTCGCTCCACTCGGTAGCGCCAACATTGCGCCACTGGTAGGAGTAGGAGCGCACAAGCAAGCTATCGGCGCCGTCGGTCTGAGGAGAGCGCCAAGTGGCGTCGATCTGGGTGCGGTTGTTGCGGAAGACCAGACCGGCGGTGAGGTTCGTGACCGACTGTGCTGGCTGCAACGTGAAGCGGTCCTTGGGGATCGCCACCGGCAGGTCGTTGTCGATGTAGCCGTATTTTGAGGCGTTGTATTGGACGGCCTCGACTTGATAGACCAGTGGATCCACTTCTGCCAAGGAAATGACGCGATAAAGCGCAGCGTTCATCGCGTTCCACTCGAGCACCCATAAGGCGCCTGTTTGACTGGTGATAACGCTGTCGCAAGTAACGGTTGTGTTTCCGCTAGCGGCTGTCGAATAGGAGAGGACGTTGACCTCTTGTAGTTTTGGGTGATTAGTAATACTGCCGTCTGGATTGGTAATCGTGTCCCCGTCAGGAATTACCAGCGCCAGCGTGTAGGCAATTGCCGGGTTGAGATTGAGAACTGCATCAAGCGTGATGACGTTGCCGGTAAGTGCAGTAACCCGGCCGCCGAGGCGTTGGCCTTGTTTGAGGGGGTCCGCGATTTGGATGATTTCACCGACGCTGGCGGCAAGACCTTCGGCGCCAATGCGGAAGCTGACTTTTTCGGTCTCGTAGCGGTTGGAAAACAGTGTGTGCTTGGCGGCCCGCAGTGCTTGGCCGCGGGAGGTGACGCCCAGCAACCGCAGATCGATGGGGTTGTAGCCGAAGCGCTCGAGGAGCGTGTCGTCTTGGAGGTACTCGCTGACGCTGGAGTACACCTGATTGGGGTCGTCCCAGTTCGCCAGTACGACGGTCTTGCGGGCTGTCTTGGCGGTGCCGGTGTAGTTGAAGCAGGGAGAAGTAACTTGACCGGAGTCGTCCACCTCTTGGATAACGTTGGCCTCACTGAATTGCTGGACGACATTTTGAGGTCGGTCCTGCGTCAAAAAGAGCTTGCCTTGGCTGTAGTAAACCAGGCCGCGGAAGCAGGAGGCTAAGGCATTGAGGACTTCGTAGACACTGCCGGGGCTTTGTAGGTAGACATTGCAGGTGAAGCGGGGCTCAAAGCCGCCCGCACCGTCGGGCACCAGTTCATCGCAATACTGTGAAATGGTGTACAGATACCAGGGGTCTATTGAAATGGTGGGGACGTAGCGGGCCACGCCGAAGCGTGCGTTAAGTACGATGTCGCGGAAAATCCACGCGGGGTTGTCGGTCCACGCGGTGGTAAAGGTGCCATCCCAGAAACCGGTGTAGGCGCGAGTGACTGGGTTGTAGTTGGTGGGGACTTGGACCCGCTTGCCACGGAGGCGCACGGATACGTCAGGAATGCTTGTGAACTGGCGAGCGTCGATCTTGACGCCCAAGACAGCTGTTGCGGGGTACGCAAACTTTTCGTCGATGATTTCGGCGTAACTCTGCCAAGTGATGCCGTTCTGCAGGTAGGGCGTGGTGCTGTCGGCTGTTAGGCGGGTGACGCGGACGCTCCAGGGGCCAGTGCCAGTTAGATCGAACTCATAGGCGCGTTGGAATTGGCTGTTGGATTTGCCACTGATAGTGGGCTCGGCCACCGTGACGTAGGGGCCGCTGTTGGCGGATACGGCAATTCGGTAGCTGACGCTGGTGCCAGTGACATCACCGTTTGTTTGGTTACTTGACTGCAGGGCGGGGTGGCTGATGATGACGCGGCAACGCTCCACATCAACGTCAGTGATTGTGCGGGTGACTGGCCCAACGGCTTGGGTTACAGCAACACCTACGCCAACGGAATTTTCGACAGTGCTGAACCCCGGCATGGGGGTTTGGGTTTCGTCGGTGCCGGTGCGGCTGTCGAGGGTGTAGCCGGTGAAGTTGTAGGTGCCATCCGGGTTCTGGATTGGCGTGGAATCCAGGAAGATGTCCTTTTCGGCGCTGTTGGGGAAGCCTTCGATTTCGCCTTCGCTGATGGCGTAGACGGTCTTGGCAAACGCAACAGAGAAAAGGTTGTTGGCCTCTTCGATTGGCTGGCGCGATTGCGCCGTAACCGTGACGTATTGATTGACGACCGGTTCTTGTCTACGGCCGCCGCCTTCGCCGCTGATCTCAGGCACGTTCAGGGTGTTATCAACGGGGGTGTCCATCACAATGAGTTCTGCAGTTCGAGGCCAAAGGACAGGACGGGTAATGCACCGACAATGCGTTCGCCGTAGAGCACCGGCACCACGTCGCCCTGAATGGTGTTGGCGTTGCTTTTATCGAAGGTGAAGCTTTTGAGTTGATCGGTGCTGCGGCCTTCGGTGGGACCTCCACCAACGGCACCACCAACCGTGGGCATTTTGGGCGTGGGCGTGAGCATTTCGGCTACGCCGCCGAAGATGAAGGAAAGGCCAACGCTGCCTATGGCAAGAGATAGGGCACTGAATTTAGTGCCAAAGATCGTGGCTGCTACGCCACCGCCAATACCGGGCAGCAGGATGGCGACAGCTACTAAGGCAACGCCAGCCAAGATTTTGCCCGCTCCGCCACGGCCTGCAGGCAACGGCGCCAGCACCATGCGCTTGCTCATGGGCCAGAGCATTTGGTCTTCGTCGAGCCCCATTGGGTCTTCTGTGACGACGCGCCAGTTAATCCCGTTCTCGCCTGATTCCAGCAGATACTGGCGCAGCTCAGGCAGCTGAACGCAGAGGGCGCGAAGGGCTTCGGCGGGGGTTTTGACGGCCAGCTGGAAGCGTCGGCCGAAGCGCCTGCCTGCTTCACCCAATAGGCGGATCGTGACCATCAGGCGCTTCTCCGTACCACCATGTAGGTATTCTCGCGGAAATAACCGCTGTAGGCACTGAGGCCAGAGAAGCGGTCCACAAGGTGTTGGTACAGCATATTCGCGGCCGGGTCTTCCATTACTGCGACGTGGTTACAGGTCACATCGTTGCGGATGCGGAACAGGATCACGTCTCCGCGTTGCAGTGTTTCCGTTGGTGGGATCCGGGTGAAGCCTTCGGCGGCGAAGTTGTCCTCGAAATGGGTAAAGCCGCGGGTGGCCCATTCGCCTTCGTAGTCGCGCGGGTAATCACCGAGGGTGATGCCGAGCTGTTGATGGAACCAGTCGCGTACCGCGGCGTAGCAGTCGTAGACGCCGTAGTTCCAGGGGCGGCCCACGAGGCCGGCGTCTTGGCGTGGGTCAAGCCAGAGGCACTGCGAACTGCCACAGTCCCAGACGACGTAAGGCAGGTTGAGCGTTTTGCAGGCTCGGATGTCGGCGGGGCTGAATCGGGCGTAGTTGGCGTGGCTGTGCCAGCTGGCGATGGCGTCGTCGAGGTACTGCGCAGTTTCCGCAGCGCTGATGATGAAGGTGTCGGGCTGGGTGGAGGTGTTGGCGCACTGGACCACGCTGCCGTCGCTGAGGATGAAACCGCACGCCTCTTGGGGGTATGTCGTTTCTGCATAAGCGCGGATTGCCTGTTGTTGCGCGGGGCTTAGGGGGCTGGCGTAGTTGCTGAGTGTCATTAGCCCTGAGAATCGACGAGGCCGGGGAAGCCACCAAAGGGCAGGCGGCTGGTGGCGCCAAAGCGCAGTTGGCAGCTACTGAGGCGTTTGCCGCAGGCGTCTTGGGCCAGGGTGGCTACGACGTTGTCGCTGGCATCCCAGTAGTTGCTACCGGAGTAGTGGCAGCCGATCTCGCTGCGGTAAATCCACTGGCATTGCTCGCGCAGCAGGCGGCGGCCGGGGAGGCTGCGTCCCTCGAGATCGAAGGGAACCGCGAGCTGGAAGGTGACCGCAAGCTTGGTTTCGCTGGATTTCTGCTCGACAACCCAAGAGTCGGGGCCCCAGAAGGCGTCGGGGTCTGCGGCGGGTTGGCCGTCGAGGTAGGTGGTAAGGGTGCGGATCCGGCTAACGCTGGCGCCAACGAGGTCGTCGTAGGTGTTGGTGAGTTCTGTGATACCGAGGCCGACGTTGGCGAACGTGATGCTGGGTCGCTCCAGCTGGCCGCTGGTGTTTAGCTCGAAGCCGCTGGCCTGCAGTGGGAGGGCGGTGTAGGTGTCACCTTGGTAGATAACGTCGGTGCCGCCGACCTGCGTCCAGTTGCAGAAGCGGTAGATCGCCTGATCGGTGCTGCCGGGCGGCAGCAGGATCGTGATGTCCAGCGTGAAGAGGTCAACGACCTCGGAAAGCTGGGTCTTGAAGGTTTGGGCGTTCGGGGGTTGCTGGGTCATGTGTACACACGTTCCAGTTCAAAATTGACGCCGTAAATGTCGGGGCCAATGTGGCTGATCTCCCAGCCATCACGGACGACGTACTGCTTTGCGGCAAGCCCAAGCGTGATCGTCACGGACTGTGAGTTCGGGATGTTGACGGATGTGAGTATGCCTGATGCAAAGTTTGCTGTGTAATTGGTTGGACGTGTATAGCCCGCTAGGGTCAGCGTGCTGATGTTTGTGTATCCAAGTCTCAGCTGACCAGCCGTGAACTGCCCGTAGAAGGTCTTGGTGGCATCAGGATCTGTCCACAAGAAGGAGGTCCCACGCTTGCGAAGGAAGAACGCCTCTAAGCCCCAGGTGTCTGAGCCGGCCATGGGGGGCGTGCGGCACTGCCACACTTCGCTCTCGGTATTGAGGCCGTCCGTGATGATTTGGCTGTAACCATCCCCAAACTGCACCCGCTGACTGCGGGTATTGCGTTTGACGGTGGCGTCGAAGGTTAGGCGCAGGTCGTCAATGTCGAGGAAACCAAGTGCGTTCATCGCAGCATCCCTCCGCTACGCCGTTCATTCATCAGCGTCCCCATCACAATACCTTGGACTTGACGAGCGATTTGTTTCTGGGCTTCCGCACCGAGGCTTTCGCCGGTATTTTGTACGGTGATATTGATGCCACCATTAACGACGGTTTTGTCGCTACCCATCGCATGATTGGGGACGATAGAACCGCTAGATCCGGGGACGAAGAGCTCGGGGCCACGTTCGCCAACGATGTAGGGGGTGCGGGCGGAGACGGGACCGCCGGCTGCGCGGAACCCACCGAAGTCACTCATAGTGAACGAGGCTCCGGTTCCGTACTCTGCGGCGCCTGCGTTCAGGTTCGCAACCGATTGGGCACCGGAGCTACTGCCACCTCCCATAAAGATACCCAGTACCTTCATGATCAATGCCTTGGCAATCATCTGAGTTGCCATATCAAGAAAAGCCTTGCCGATGTTGGCAAACATCTGACCAAAGGCTTCGCCAATGGTTGCAGTACCCGAGATGACACCGCTGATGGCGGTACTAAGTGTCGACCCGAGCTCGGATTGGATGGTCTGCGCGAGGCTGGCAATGTTCTTCCGCGTGTTCTTAAGCTCACTATTCCACTGGGCTATAAGCTGGCCAACTGGGTTGTTCAGACGTGCCTCCAGGGTGCCAAGCTCGCGAGCACTTGTGAGCTGTTTCTGTCCATAGTTATTGAAAGCAGCCGCGGCATTCGGATTTCTTAGAGCGTCCTTGTTCTGGATCCGGAAGGCCGCCAGTTCAGTCTCTACGGCTAACACACGCCGCGTGATAGGGTCGTCACCGGCTGAAGCTAGGCGTGCTTCAGTTACCAGGCGAATCTTTTCTTGCTGAACTGTGTCAGGGAGCTTGGTGAGAGCCTCACTAAGGTCACGAACAATGGTGAGGGCTCGCTCCTCCACTCTTAATGGGGCATTGGCCCGCTCTCGGTCAGCCGCTGCTCCTGCTCCGGCAACCGTGTACTTAAGGGCGGATCCAAAGGCATCATTACTAAAGCTGTTATTCAAATCTCCCAGCGTCGCCTTGCCATTTATGTAGCGGCGAGCTAGGTCTTTTGAGTTGCTCACCATTGCGTCTGTCACATTCGTCCCACGGGCGCGTTTGGCTTTTGCCACCTGATCAATCGCAGCCATCAGGTTTTCTTCTATTAGCCGCAAGCGCGTAGTCAGTGGATCGATTGAGGTCGAGCCAGCTCTGGCTGCGGCGCCGAGGTCAAGAATCCGCGTGCGTAGCGCTTCGATGTTGTCCCGGATCATTTCCGGCACCGGTGCATCTGTGTATAGGCTTGGATCCAGTAGTCTGCTCTTGACCTCGTTCGCAGCCAGCTTATTGGCTATCTTTAGGCTCTCGTCCGCCATACGTATCGTGGTCTTCAAGACGTTATCAAGTGCTGCCCGCAGCCTGGTAACTGTTGATTCAACGACTGTGGCGTACTCGGTAAAGCCCTGAGCCCTAGGAGGGGTTGTGGGCGTTGACTTGATAAAACGACGAGACCCGAGTTCAGCTTCGGCTGTACGCAAGGCGTAGGTACCTCCGGTGGCTTGACCGTAAAGTGCCTTGGTTCGGGCATTAAGGGTTTGTTCGAACGAACCACTGTCTGCCCTCAAGGCAGTCCCAAACTGCTCAACAAGTTTGTCGATAACATCACTTGGCGAGGCTCCTGGAGCTATACCTAAGCTTGATGCTGCACCTGTTTTCAACAGCGCAAGTGACTTGGTCGCGCTTATACCACGTTGAGCTGCCGCGTTCATAAACTGATCGCGTTCCTCAGGTGACACGATGAAGCCCTCGGCCTGAAGAGCTGCGGCTCGCATTGCGTAGTCCAGAACTGCTTTTGCGCTACGAATCCGTTCGTTTGCTTCGTAGTCCGCAACTTTCTTGTTGTACTCCCCGAGCTTGATGCGAAGCTTGTAAGTCTGATCCTCCAGCTTCAGTTTGTAATCGCTGACTTCCTTCTCGATAGTTTCCCGCTGCCGGGCAAGATCAAACTGGCGTTTCTGTGCTTCGGTCTGGGCGTTAAATAGCGACTTCTCGTAGTCTCCAAGGATCTGGGCTACCTGCTGACGAACTCCGCTGAGGCCTTGTTGCTCCTGCTTGAGTTTTTGGTCAAGCGCATTCTGGTCGAGCTGCCTTCTTGCCTCGTAGATATTCTGTTCAGTTCGTAAGTATTCCTGCCGCAGGCTGAACTCTTTATCGACGATCTCGCGAGTGAGCTGCTTGCGCTCTTCGGCGAGGCGCGTCTCAATGTCGCGACGCTCCTTGGCGAGTAGCTGCACATCCTCCTGTGCTTTGCTTGCCTGCTTGCGCTGGTCCTCGAACTTGGCAAGCTTTTCGTACTCCTGACGGACCTTGATGAGTTCTTCCCTACGAGTTCTCAGCAGAGCTTGTATTTGAGTTTCCTGAGTGCCATCTCCTGTCTTCTTTGGCCGGACATCTAAGTTGCTGAAGTTTAGTCCTGCCGCTAACTGGCGCATCGTGCCTGCGAAACCCTTTGCCTGCTTAACGTCCAGTGCCCGCTTGACTGCCGCGTCAAGCTCGCTCATCTTCTTAGCTAGTTCTTCTGTACGAGTATTGACAATCTGCTGTTCAAACTCTTTCGCTGCTTTTGTGGCTGCTGTTGCATTCTCACCGACCTCGGCATAGACGGTGCTGAGGCGCTTGATTGCGATCTCGGTGCGTGTTTGTTCCGCAATCTCCTGCTGGCGCCGTTGCCAACGACCGAGCAGATCGAAGGCTAAGGTAAAAGCAAGCTGCCAAGCCAGCATTCTACCCAGAAACTTCGCAGTGCTAACCACCCAACTGCCTACGAAGCCTGTAACTGCCCCTGCGGCTTTCTGGAATCCACTGGAAACAGTAGTGCCGATGTTACGCATAGCACCGGCGACTTCTTGGGCTTTGACCTCGAGCTTGTCAAGTTGTGCTGTGCTCTGTAGTGCAAACTCAGCAACACTAACTTGTGCTTTTTTGACGTGTCTGTCTATGTTTAAGAATGCCTTGCCGACACTGCTGACTGAAACAGCGAGTTGTCCAAACTGTGGTGCTGCAGCTTGGACTGCAACAGCTAAGTCAATGAGAAACACACCCAGTGTTTGCACTGCCAGCCGAATTCCGCCCAGCAAAGCACGAGCTATTAGTGTGCCGAGGGAAACAAGACTCTTGCCTAGTGCAGCTAGACCGGCACTGGCACCGGCAATAGCACCTGCAACACCATTAAAGGCTGCGGTGACAGCGGTACCGAGAGCTTTTATTGCGGTGCTTACCCAGCCAAAAACAACCTTAAGACTCTCGAAGATACCAGGCAGAATGTAAAGAGTCCTGATCAGAGGCAGTACACCTGCGTCGTTGAGAATCTTAAAGTTCGCGGCAACCTGGCTTATGTACTGGGCGAATGGATTGGCAAGAATGGCACCATAGATCTCCAGTAGTTTCGTTAGGGCTGGGAGTACGGTTGCATTTAGGATGTTCCCCAGTCCTGTTAGAGCTGTGATGTAGATCTTGAACTGCTCAAACTTGAACGAAGCAAATCCCTTCAATAGGGCTATGAGTCCACCAGAGATCTGGGCAATGCCCTTGACGAACTGGTCCGTCAGTAACGCGATCTGAGGTCGGAGCTTGTCGATCGCCTCTTGAATTCTCAGGAACAGCTGCACAGAGCCTCGCTCGACGCTCTTGAATGCATCGACTTGGTCTCGTTGGCTGATGCCAGCCAGGCTCGGGGCGGCAGCGGCGGCCCCAATGACGCCTCTTCCTACAGCGCTAAAGCTTTTCCCGAGAGCGTCGGCAATGCCGAACGTACTCTTGAAGACCAGTTGTAGACGCTGGTACAGGACGGTTAGTCCATCTAGTAAGGGCGCCAAGAAGCTTCGGCCAAAAGCTCGGCTAATTTCCTCGCGGAATTCCTGGATGTTGCTGATGATCCCACCAAAGCTCTTGGCGGCGATGGACTGACCGGCTGTGAATGCGGATAAGCGGCGCTGGAGGAACCCGATCAGTCCTTCAGCTGAGGTCTTGGCTTTCTGGACCTCTTCGTTTGTTAGACCGAGAGACCGTGCCAACACTGAGTTCTGGTCAATGTTGCCGGTCAGGATGGAGCGAATCTCCTGGGTGGCATACATCGGGTCTGACAGACCCAGCGTCCCTAAGGCAGCACTGAAGCTGATTGCAAGATCTTCGGCATCCTTGAGGGAGCCGCCGACAGATGCGATCTGTGATGCCACAACACCAAAGACCTGGACAATGGCATCAGACGTTGTCCCTGCAATTTCCAAGGACCGTGCTCGGATGCTCTCGATTGTTTGGTTGATTGGCCCCTTCAGGGCTACGATCGCTTGATAAGGATCAGTGATTCGTTTCCCGTTCGCAGCCACGTCCGCTGTGGATACGAGCGTCGTCTTTGTGCGAAGCAGCGCCTCTTGCAGCCTGACTTCTCGGCCAATGGTTTCATCGAAGAATCCACCGAAGGCCTGCCGCAGGACCCCAACAGACTGAGTGACACCAAAGACGGTATAGCCAAGCGCTGCTGTGCTCTTAGCTACGCCATCGATAGCGCCGGTCGCTCCCCTAAAACTCGTAGTCAGAATCTGCCCAGGTGACGCTGCTTTAATGAGTTCGAACGACTTTGCTACGTACTCCCCTGTCTTACCTACTTTGCCTAGTACAGTTTCTACGTCTTGAATTCGTCCGCCTACTACGGGCAGATTTCTTGCTATCGAATAGGTGGTATTGAGTGCTTTCCCTAAGGTCTCAACGCCATCAATTGCGTCCTGCAGGCTCGGTAGTTGTAGGTTGACCTTCCGACTGCGCTCAACATCATTGAGATGTCGGTCTAGCCGCTTCAGCTTCTCGTCTGCTTCGCGTGTCTGGGCCTCTACCCTGATTGTGTAGTCGGCCACGGCTCTGAGCGCTACTCGTTATCCGTATGGTACGGCCGCTATCCCACAGAGGTGGACAGGGCAGTGAATACATGTAAGGGCACTTGCCTAGTCCGCACAAGCTCGGACAATACAAACTTTGTGGGTTGATCCGGCCCGTCGACCTCGGTAGACGACGGCTTCCAGTCTGGAAACGGTAGAAACTCGGTCAGCTTGTTCTTGGGTGCTGCCTGCTTAGAGCCCGACAATCCATGAGCTACTTGTACTACTATCTGTGCGAGTCTTGCTGTGGATACTGACGCTATATTTGCTTCTGCTTTATCAGCGTCATCAAGTTGACGCAGCAGCCAGCGGATAGTGCTAATAGGTGTCCTTACAAAACGTGAGGCGGGGAAATCCGAGCCGATCCGGGAAGATCGAACTCGGATGTAGATCGTGTCCCAGTCCGTCAAGGGTGCGCGTAAGTGCTCTTCGCACTGTTTCAGGATTTGCTCGGGGGTGGGCTGAACTCCGGTTCGGGCTCGGGATCGTTTCCCGCTGCTTCAGGCTCCGGCCAACCGTCACGCTCCCAGAGGATCAGTTCAAAGACCCCCTCCATCAACTTCCTGGGCATCGCCTCCGTATCGACTTCGCTCCAGTCCTCCAGCTTGCTCCAGTCCTTAGAGCGGGGGAGTTTTGCCTCCCCGCGGTAACGCATGAACAAGGTGACAAACGCGATCTGCTGCTCGGTTGCCCCTAGATTTTCGCGCTGCAGCTCCTCGAGCTCGGAAGCGTAGTCGTAGAGGATGTCCTGGTTTTCGTCGTCTCCGGCCTTGGTCAGCAGCTCCAGCGCTTCCTTGGTGCTGACACCTTTGTCCTTAGCGATCCGTTGAGCGAGCTTGATGGAGCGGAAAGTAGCCTTCGACTGCTTCCTGCTGATCTCCTCGATTCTCTTGGATTCCCCGGGGACCAGATCGTTGTAGATCGGGAATCGGAAGGGGCCGATCTCGTGGTACTTGTCTGGGGCGAAAAGTAGCGAAGCGTACTTACTCATCGACAATTGGGAGCTCCACAGACCACGCACGAAAGGGTGCTGACTGGTTGAGGAGTTCAAGTGGTAGTTCGATCTTCACATTAGCGTCCTCATACGCTAGGCGTATATGCTGGGACTGGATCAGGGGGTCGAGGTACAGGGCGCCGCAGTGCAGGGTGGTGCCTTCTACCCGGCAGTTGACCGCGAAGACGCTGTTGATCGCGTCTATAAGCAAGTCGTGGTGCATGGTGACAAAAAAGCCCCGCAGAAGCGGGGCTCGGTGGTTGGCTCGTTAGCAGTCTGACGCTTACGCGGTGCGGAACTCGGTGGTAAAGCCTTGCAGGGGGCGTTTGATGCCAGATGCGGAGGCAGTACCGCTGGCGTCTACCGCTTGAGTGATCGCGCCATCGGCGACCTTAAGGCGGTAGATGATGCCAGCACCCAACGTGGGAGACGGGTCGATCGTGACGACGTTGCTTGCGAGCGTGACAGCACAAGGCACAGCCACACCGGTCGAAGCAACCTCGAGGCGGAAGCCGGTACCATTCGTCTGGCCGAGGGCCAGCTGGGTCAGAGCGGCAGTGCCGTCGGAGGTGTAGGTGACCGTGAGGTTGTTCGTAGCCACCACAGCACTTGCGTTGTCTAGGGGGACAACAGCGAAGCGGCGGTTGCCGGTCGATGCGGTTGCGTTGTTCGTGAACAACAGGCTCGACTGGACTGCACCGAAGTTGATAGCGGTTGAGCCAGCGTCATAACGGCCAAACACGGGGCGGCCACGGGACATCAGGTCATAGCTGACCTCGGTGAGACCTTCGGCGTTCACGGACTCCTGATAGTTCATCACCACAGCGTTGAAGCCGGTGAAGTCGTACAGGTAGTTGCCTGTGCTGCCATTGGCTTGACCGAGCTCCTTCATGAACTCGATGTAGATCTCGAAGTCCTTGTTGAAGCGGGCTTTCTGAATGAGGCTGAAGCCTTCCTCATAGTTGGCCCGGAACTGAGGGCAGTTCTGGCCGGCGGGGATTTCGGCATCCCTCAGGAAGTATGCGGTCACCGATGCTTGCACGGACGAGCCGGTGATCACGCTGTCAGTCCAGCCGTCATCGCCCAGGAGACGGAACTCCTGGTTGTTGTCGTTGATCTGGAAGCTGGTCTGTGTGATGCCCTGAAGCTCGATGTAGCTCGAACCGGCGTCTAGGGTCGGCAGGGTGATCATGCCGGCACTGTCGCGGTTGGCGAAGTAGCGGCAGGGAGGGGTCAGATCCACGGCACGGACAATGGTCCGGTGAGCCTTGTGGAACGAGAGCCCGATGGCGTAGTCGGCCATGGTTGTGTCCTCTTAGGGGATCGGGGGGTTCAGCACAGTCCCGCGGATGCGGGCTGTCAGGGCCTCAAAGGTGGCCTCGGTCCGGGCCATGTACGTGACTTGGTCCCGTGGGAAGGCGCGGGATAGACGACGGCTGATGTCCAGCAACGTCGTTGACATCCGCGTTCCTTTGTTGGTCCCGTAGTTGGTGAAGCGCACGTTCCACGTTTCGATGGAAATCACGCCCCCTACGGAGCCGGGGCTGACGATCTCGGGCACGTCCTCGATGGTGCATTCGATGCCTGTGACCACCCAGTTGGAGGGGACCATGGAGGCACCGACGACGTAGACCGCGGGAGTGCGGCTGTTGTTCGGGAGCGTGTAGTAGCCCGGCCAGGCGGTGTACGGCTTGAGGGTGGTGCCGTCAGCCTCGTACAAGTCGAGGATGTGGCGCTCAATCGTTGACCGCAGTGCAGTTACTGGCGGGCAGTGCGTGGAGATCGTCATGGCTGCTCCTCCAAGGCACGGCGGAGCAGTTGACCGAACTTGGCAGGAGCCTCTTGAAGGGGCGCCTGGGTCCAGGGTCGGCCTGGGAAGCGTTGACCGTTGAGGCCAACACCGCCCTCGTGGACTTGAGCGGCGTACTCGGTGGGCCAGGTGAAGGTCACCGAGCCGTCCGCGTTCACAGTGCGGGTTTGGCTGGCACGAAGGCGGCCAGAGTCCACGATGTCCCGTACCTGCGGAGGGGTGGGATAGTTCCACTTCGCCGAGGAGATTTCCTGGGTAAAGCGGGCATCCAGCCAGGTGCTCAACTGCTGCACGGCCGTAGCCGTCGCTGTTTGCAGGGCCTGGTCAAGAGCGCGACGTTGCTGGGCCATCAGGCGGGACCTCCCACAACGCGGAAGATGCCGCTCAGGCTCTGGCGAATGTCGCGATAGGCCGCCCGGTCCATGTTCAGGCTGTAAGTCAGCTCGAACCGGCCTCGGTAGCCGTTGATGGTGGCGACTGCTTGGCTTCCGTTCGTGATCCGGGGATCGAGAACAGAAGGGCTCAGCAGGCGACCTTCGCAGGCGTAGATCGTGGTATCGATGCCATCTTTCCCTGTCCACCGCGGTGGCTGGAGGTTGATGGCGGCGAGATACTCGACAATCTCGGTGCTCTGAGTGGTGTTACCCGTAGAGGGATCCGTGGTGGTGAAACCGGTGGCCACCTCGAACGCCAGCTGAGCGTTGCCCCAAGGGGCGTAGCTACCGATAGTGGCGGGTGAGATAGCCATGGTCAGAGCGCGAAGCCTGAGATGGGGAGGCTGCCAAGCAAGCGCTGGTACTCCTGGCCATAGAGCGAGGCTTGGATCTGGTCCCCTGTAGGGGAGCCCGACATAGCGCCGACCTGGAGGCCGATCTGCATCACGCGGGTGGCCAGCAAGTGGGCCGCGAGATAGCTGACTGCGTCGCTGTGGATGGTTCCCCAGCGCGTTTCAGGAGTGAAGCGCCCGGCCTCGGCCAACGCACCCTCGATTACCTCGAGCGACAGTTCGCCAAACTCGGGGAAACGGATGAGAAATACGTTGGCGGAGGGGACAGCCATCAGCCGTTGCCTTCAGTGATGGCGCTGATGCGCTTGGCAATGGCGTTCTTCACGCGGATCCGGGCTTCTTTCGCGTCCCAACGCTGGAGTTGGGAGACGTCGAAGCTGTCCTCGATCAGGTTCAGAGCTTGATTGATCGGCAGATCCGAGATCGTGTCAGCCGTCGAGGGTGAGATCGTGGCGTCCTCGGTGGTGTCGCTGGTTTCCTCTTCGATGCGCAGGGCACCGAGTTTGAGGAGACCTTTGACCACGTCGTAGTCCTTGATCTTGTCCCAGGTGGCAGCGGGGAAACCCCGGTTCACACCAGAGGTGAGCTGGATGTGATCGGTTACGCCAGCGCCTGCGATGAAGGAGAAGCCCAAAGAGCACTCCTTGTCCATGGGAGGACTTTCAAGCTCGGGGCGATAAACGAGGATCATGGTCCGGTGAAGTGAGAGAGCCAACCAATTCAGAGCGGGTTAGGAGCAAGCCTGGGATCAGGCCTTTTCCAGCACCATGGCGCTCTTGGGGTAGTAGAGGGACAGGCCGCCGATGCGGGCGTGGGCTGCCACGGAGAACTCGAGGGCCTGACGCACGGGGGGCAGGAACTCGAGAGGTTGGGGCAGGTGCAGTTGCAGCTTGTCGGGGCTGCGGTCGTACACGAACACGCGGTCCTTGGATAGCGAGCCACCCGACTTGGAGGCCTCGAGCTCGTTGATGGGCTCGATGGCGCTGATCATCGGGTTCGTCCGGAGGAAGAACTCCATGATCGTGGTGTCCGAGGTGGACGACCGGGGGGTGGTGCTGATGATGCGGTACACGTTGTAGGGCACCAGCATCGTGTTGGGCATCTCCTTCATGTTGGAGTTCTGCACCACACGGGTGGGAACTTCATTCAGGAGTTGGATCAGCTCGTCGGTGGTTGCGGAATCGAACCACACGCTGGGGACCAGCTTGTCGACCTGATCGTTGTTGAACAGGCCCTTCATGCCCGAGGCAGCGTCGCCGAAGTAGGCGATTTCCTGCACCTTCTCCTCGTAGGCGCGACGCACGGCGTTGGCACGGCGCTGCTCCAGGTTCATGCCGGGCACCATGGCGGCGGCACGGGTTTCCTGGATGGTGTACGCGAAGGAGGCACCGAGGCTGCGCACAGGGTGCGTGACCTCTTTGCGCAGAACGTCGGCACGGGGCAGGTCGTTGGCTTTGTCGCCAATAACCTTCATCGAGCCTTGCTTATCGAAGACGCGATAGGTGAAGGAGTCAGCGCCGGATCCGACCTCGGTGGAGATCGGGATCAGCTGGCTGTACTTGATGTCGGCGTACTCGACCTCGAAGGTGCGAGCCAGGATGGTCTCCAGCTCACGGGCGAGAAAGACGCCGACCTCGTCGTTACGAATTTCGGTAGTCATTGGTAAAAGCTCCGTGATCAGGAGTCAGCGGCGAAGGTGCAGGCTGGGATGTCCAGTTCCAACAGCACCAGACCGGCGCCGGAGGTCTCAGACAGCCAACGAGCACCCGCCGTGACGGCGGTTGTCCTGGTGCCAGATGCGGTCTTGCAGAAACGACCGAGGAAGGCGCCGGAAACGGTGCCCGAGTAGTCGGTGTCCCAGAAGCGGACAGCGTCGCCCAGTGCTACGGCCTCGGTGGTGTACACCCAGACCACACCTTTGGAGAGCACGTTGACGGTCTCGGTGTTGGGGTAACCGAGGCGACCGTCAGCAGCAAACGGGGTAGGCACAGGGATGTAGGCCGAGCCACCACGAGTGCCCTCGAAAGTGAGGGAGTCGATGGCGAGACCCACGATGCCGGTGGCACCGGTGGCGGGCTCGACGGCCAGGGCGTTGTTGCTGGTCGGGGAGTTGTCGGTCATCACCAACACCCCGAAGGGGATGGCGGCGCCGGATTGGTTGCGGAAGCTGCGAGACACGTAGGCCTGCAGGTCGGCAATCATGCCCTCGTGACCGGCAGCTTCGACCAGGGGATAGCTGCCCTGAGCGCCGGAGGGGTTAGTAACAGTGGTGGCGGTGAAAGTAGCGGCCATGGAAGGAGCTCCTTACTTGGTGGCGGTGAGGGGACGCTTCCAGGCTTCGACCTGCCGTGCTCGGTAAGAAGACACAGGGTCGTCGTTGGAGCGACCGGCTCCCTTCAGCGCGTCGCGCAGGGCGGCGGTGCTGTCGGAACGGGCGTCGGCGGCGTCCTCTTTGGTTTCACCGGTTTCACCGGCTTCACCGTCGTCGGAGCCTTCGGCTTCTTCACCATCGCCCTCTTCACCTTCGGCGTCAGCGCGGGCGGCAAGGATGCCGTCCACAACACCACAGATGTAAGAGGGGTCGGCGTCTTCGCGAGGAGCGGCGCCGGTCAGGTTTTCGAAGGCCTGGTTGTACAGAGTGGCGTCGTCGATGCCGTCGAACTTGAAGTCCTCGGTAAAGGCGGGGGCCAACTTCTGAAGGGTGGAGAGACGAGCGGCGACCAATTGGTCGAGCTCGGCTGTGTCGATACGAGCGGAACCGGATTCGAGCTCGGTGATGCGCTCTTCGAGAGCATCAGCACGGCCTTCAGCGGCTTCCTTCTCGTAGGCGATGGAGTCGAAGTCTGCGTTGAGGGAGTCGAGCTTGGAAGAAAGCTCGTCGCGCTCGGTGGTCACAGCTTTGAGTTGGCGCTCCATGTCCCGTGCGAAGGACTGGACCGCCGTTGCTGCTTCCGCGGGCAGATCGATCTCCAGGCCGTCAAGTTTGACGGTGGCCATAACGGGAGATGCAGGTTGACTGGGCTGGAGCGCCGACCCATAGGTGTGGGTCAGTTCCTGGTCGTAGGCCACAGCGTCAGCTGCGTCCATACGGTCGAGGAGCAGTCGTACCTCCGGGCCAGCCCGGCCACGGGGCACGATGGCGATGTGATTCACCCGGATGTTGCGCTGGATGCCGGAGTACTCCTCGCCCTCGGGGGTGAGCCCTGGGGTGGGGTCGAAATCGACCTTGTAGCCGGCAGACACCTCAGTGGCGTCCTTGCGCTTGATCTTCTCGATGGCGTCCGCGTCGGTGACAACGAGGGCGACTTCCACGAAACCGTCGTTGTAACGGACCTGGCTACCGGAGTAGCCGACCTGATACGTCTTGGTGTTGGAAGAGTCGAGCAGAACGGGTGGATGCCCCCATGTCGCGGGTTTCATCCCGAACGTGGAAAGCGAATCGGGAGCACTGACCTCCTCGGGGGGCCTGTATTCCCGGACTTGGGAGCCATCAGCACGCCGGTAGAGCTGGGTGCCCGTACGTGCAGCACGACACCAGACGCGAAGGTAACCCTCCTCGGTGGTTTCGCTACCCGTGATCGGGGCGAAGTCGTACCTGGATACTGATGTTTCCATGCGCACAGATTACGCCTTTTGAGGAGTCGCGATAGCCTTAAACGCAAAGCGGATAAAGGGGAGTGGCAATCCACCGGCAATTGACTATGTGCCGCAGGATGCGCGCCTTACGGGAGTACACCGGTCACACCCAGGCAGAGGTGGCAGAACGACTGGGGATCAGTCAGGCGGCGTACTCGAGGCTGGAAAAGGGTGAAGTAGAAATATCGCTTTCGAAGCTAATAGTATTAAGCGAGATCTACTCAGTACCGTTGCACGAGATGCTGCAGGGCGTCTAAGCGTTGTAGACCTCGGTGTGCCAGACGACGGCGCCCTCGGAGATCAGACGGCGGCGGATGGTGTTGGCTTCGTGGACGGGACAGAGCAGGGTCTGAGCACCGGCTGAGTTCCAGAACCAGAGGCGGGTGAAGGCGTGTTCGGGCGGCTTGGCCGGTTTCACGTCGGTGTCCTGCACTCAGGCTCGAGTAACTGAGCTCATTGTGCGGACTTAGCGGCGGCTGGTCTTACCCGAGCACTTCCACTTAGCCCGGGAGAGGCAAAGAGGTGTGTTGCGTTCAGCGCCGGAGCAGTCGTAGCCCTCGGATTTCATGTCGCCGAAGGACCGGGCGCAGTAGCGGTCACCCTTGGGTGTGCCGGGGGCGATGCGGTAGCCCCTGGCGCCGTAGCGGATCTTGTTTGTGCGACCAGTCTCGGGGTTGGTGACGGTCTTGGTGTACTTCTTGCCGTCCTCGGTGTCCTTCTGGGTACGAGGCTTGGCTAGTCCAGAGGAGGCAGGTACACAGTTGGGTACTTCGCGCTTGCCTTGGCGCTTCATCCCGGCTTGGATGTAGCCCTCCCAGCAAGCGTCACGACGGGTGGGCGGTTGGAGCTGGACCGGGGCGTAGTGCTGGATGTAGCTGTCGCGGCGGCCAAAACCCTGTGTGGCTCGGCGACTTGGTTGGCCAGTACGGGGGTCCACAGGGAGGCGTACACGCTCGGGGGTCAGGTTGATCTCAGGGAGAGCGGCTTGAATGCCACCGGGAAGCTGCCGTTGATCGGGCCGGCGATAACCAGGCTCAAACCGGCGGCGTGCGGCCTCGGTGCGTAGGCGGATTTCGCGCCCAGCGGTTTTGACCGCCATGCCGGTGGCTTCACCGGTAGCGGCCATGGTGTTGCCAATTTGGCTGAGGCGTCGAATCTCCTCACGGGTTGTCTGAGCGATGCGGCCTTCGGCGTTGCGAATGGCGGCAGCCGTATTCGCCCGCATCCGCGCGGTCTTGGAC
>Ga0255063_1000018_pt1 | contig 40951 bp, 71 predicted proteins | sample Colum_Cont_RepA__3_FD_188458 | JGI IMG/M metagenome (GOLD analysis project Ga0255063, IMG submission 188458) | Freshwater microbial communities from Columbia River, Oregon, United States - Colum_Cont_RepA_0h | ecosystem: Environmental > Aquatic > Freshwater > River | place: USA: Oregon... | reverse complement strand
GGAACACCTACAGCCCTGAGCCTTACGGATACTGATTACTCAAATCGTATTTATGTCAATGGCTCTACATTTACATCAAATACTTATGGCATTCGTACCGAGCGCTTTGTCAAAATAAATAACAGTCAGTTCACAGGCAACACGCAGTTTGGTGCGTATCTAGGAGGGCTCAACCGTCAGCAGGTAACCAACTCAACATTTACTTCAAACGGTGTTGGCGTGTACTTATCGTCATGGATTCCGACAAGTTGGACAGTTGGCGCTGGCAATCAAATGGTTTCAGGTAACACATTCAACGGCAACACGACTGCTATTCAGTTTGCAAATAATTGGAATAACGGCTCCTCCGTGTACAACGGAGTAAGTTCCAACTCGTTCTCCACAGCCAGTGGAAACACATTTGGCACCACTGCGCAAAACACAAACAATTTCTCTGGCTCTGGGTATGTCGAGTCCAATAACACAATCACTGCGGCTTATCTGAATCCAGTCACAAACTTGACTGCTGTTGCAAACGCAGACGGAAGTGTTGACCTTGATTGGGATGCATCGGCGGCAAGCAATTGCGTTATCTACGGTTACTCGGTTAGTTTCTACGACCTCACCGTAATCGGTGGAGCACAATCAGGTGGTTGGGGAGTTTGGACTAATCAAGGAACCAACTACTCGTTAAGCACAGGAATGTTTTCTGGTAGTAATCCTGTCACGACTGGATACGGACCAGTTCGCTTTGGTATCAAAGCAATGACGGGTGGGTGTGTTGGAGTTGGAACTGGTAGTTGCACCTATGGTCCTGAAGTAACTGTTGATGCAACCGTTCTTGACCCGACTCCAGTAACTACGACTACTACGACTACTACAACTACGACGACTATCGCTACCCCTGTTTATGTTCCGCCAGTAGACACTGGCACTACGTCTACAGTCTCCGAACCCGTTGTATTGCCAACCGTACCCACAGTGCCACTGCCGCAATACCCAGACCCTGACACAGAATCCACAACGGTGACGCTTCCAACAGAAACATTACCTGGAACCGAATTGCCAACAGTAACCATCCCAGAAGGGTGGGAATCAACAGAAACAACTTTACTACCAATTGAAGTAGACCCAATAGAACTTGAACCAGTTGAAACAGAAACTGAAACGGTAGTAGTAATAATTCCACCAGATGATTATACCGTCGTCGATATAGAAGACAACGAGCCAATCACAACAGTCATATTGGACAATATTCTTGAAAATACGTTCACTACTGATATTGAGGCTGACGAGGTTGGCGCTGTTCTTGACACGCTCCTTGGCGCAGAACTTACCGACATTCAGTTCGACAATGTCCTAGAAGCCGTGTTTACCGAAGATGTTTCGGCAGATGTATTCACCGAAGCACTAACAACAATGCTGGATGCAGACATCACTAGCGAACAGTTGGCGGCAGTTTTGGATTCAGCGTTCTCAGAAGATACTTCTGCTGAGAATATGGTGTCGGCTTTGGAATCAATCTTTGATGGTCCGCTTAGTTCTGGCGACCTAGACAAAGTTATGGACGCAGTATTTGACGAGGACATTTCCGCTGCAGACACTATGACCGTACTTGACGACTTGCTTGAAACAAATCTCAGTCAAGCAGAAACAGAAGCAATATTTGACAGCGTGTTTGACGATGACCTTTCCGATGCAGAAACCATTGACCTTATCGTTGATGTATTGAAAGACGGTCTTACCGCAGACAATTTGGGCGCCGCACTTGATGCAGTCTTTGACGAAGAAGTAAGCACCGAGGTTTTGATTGAAACCTTTACCGCCGTCTTGGGTAATGAACTTAACGAAGAGTCGCTTGGCGTCATCGTGGACGTCTTGGAATCAGACACGATTACGAGCGAGCAAGTTGGACAAGTTGTCACATTGGTAATTGAACAGGAAGGTGGTATTCCTAGTGACCAAGCAACGGAACTGGCAACGAGCCCCAAAGTGCTTGAAAGCATTGACGGCGAACAAGCGACAGAAGTGTTTGCCGCAATCGTTGTTGCCGAGGTCTCGGAAGAAACGGGTATTGAAATTGCCGAGGCACTTACGGACGCCCCAGTAGAAGTTAAAGAATCTTTTGAGGAAGAAATCAATGTGTTCGCTGGTGTGTTTGATACATATGTTGCTTTGGGTTCAAATATTGATGTCGGTGATCGTAGAACGGTTCTTGCTGTTGGGGCTGCTGTTGCCATAGTTGGCGCTGTTGGGGCTGTTGGTGGTTCTGGTGGTGGTTCTGGTGGCGGTTCCGGTGCCGGTGGTTCACCTAGTTCAGGTAATAATGTCGCCCGTAAGCCCGAGGAAGAAGAGATGAACGGGGAACTTGCTTGGGATGGCGTGGAGTGGATAAATCAGTTAAGTATTTTCAGGTATAATAATGGAGTTAAAATTTTAGATTGGGGTCTTTTTATGAAAAAGTTTACATTTGGTATCTTAAATTTGGGCTTCACAATTTCAGGGTCTTTGGTTGTCTACTTGACGCTGTCGGGCGCTATTCAAAGAATCGCTGGCATCTCATCTGTTCTTGCGTTAATGGGCGCAATGTATCTTCACATGCGGGAACCTGACAATAATTAATGTAATATATCTTATGGTGTATAATATTTAAGTTCTACCCCATAAACATAAAGGTTTCGCACATGGCAAAAGTTGCTTGGGACTACATTGTTCCCGTAAAAATGCCCAAAGATTTAAAAGGCATTGAACCCGGCAAACTTCCTGACTCACTCCTACGCCCAATTAAGAGCGGTGGAAAACTTCATTGGCTTGCCGCCAACGCATGGAACGCAATGGTCGCTAAAGCCAAAGCCGATGGACTTGAACTTAAGCCAACCTCGTCAGGAGACCTATACCGTTCCTACGAGTCGCAACTGGCAGGCTTCAAGCAACGCTATGTTTTGGAACCAATTGCAGGAACAAGCACAAAATCATTTGAAGGCAAAACTTGGTACCTCAAAAAAGGTATGGCAATGCTTGCGACACCAGGTAAGTCAATGCACAATCTTGGGATTGCGGTTGACGTTCATTCAGCAGGTGAACCAAAGCGTCTCAATTGGTTGATTGCAAACGTTAAAGATTTTGGTTTTAGTTGGGAAGTGGTTCCAAGCGAGCCATGGCATTTGCGCTATGTATGTGGCGATACACCACCACCAGCAGTAGTCGCTTTCGGCGGAGAAACCGCACCAGCACCCACAACAACACCATCGGCACCCACTTCAGCGCCAGCAGATGAAAACTCAGCAATCCAACAGGCTCTAAAAAACAAAGGTTTTTATAACGGAGCAATTGACGGCAACATTGCTACCGCAGAATTTCAACAAGCACTCAAAAGTTTCAAACAAAAAAATGGTTTGAATCCAGATTTTACTATTGGCGGCAAAGTGAAAGCGTTGTTGGGTTTGAAATGAGCAAGTATGCGCAAGGGGAAAGCACCATAAAAGAAGTTCGCAACGAAGAGTTCCTTTCTTCCGTCAAAACTGAAGTTGTCGCTAAGCCATCTAAAAAAACTTCTAAAAAAAAGAAATCATTAAAGGAGTAATTTTGTCATGGACGCTACATGGGCTGCTGTTGTAACTGGCGCTTTTGCTCTTTTAATGTTGTTGATAGAAAAGGGTCGCCGCGAAAATGTTCGTGACCACGGCTATGTTGCACAAAAACTTGATGACCTAAAAGCAGATGTGAAAGACATTGACGGGGATATCGCTGTCATTGAACACAAACTTGACGCACACCTAAACGACACGAAATCGCATGGCAGTAAAAAGAAATGAGCAAAAAACCTGCAAAAAGAAAAATTACTGAACCGACTCCGCTCGCCCCAAAAGTTGATTATGGGGTTCGGGTTCTTTATGTTGGATCAAAAACCACCATGTTTGTTTGCCCTAAATGCGGGAAAACCACCAGAAGGGGAATGATTCAAGAATATAAAGGAACTTTGTTTTGCAGTAAAGGCTGTGTATCTGCGTTTAAAAAGGAAAGTGAGTCAGGTGGAGTATGAAAAAAGATTTGGTAACGAATGTCCTTCTTAGGATTCTTGCTACTTTTGCCGCATCTGGTCTTGGGGTTATCGGCGCAGGAACAATTGCTGGTGTACCAGTACTCAAAGCCGTCTTTATGGCTGGAATTGCAGGGGTTGCAGTCGTAATCGAAGGTCTCTCTAGGGCATTCCTTGAGGATGGCAAACTTACAAATTCAGAAATTAACGATGTCTTCAACAAGGTTGACAAGAAAGCACCGAAGGCAAAGGCGAATGAAACGGTTTAGTCTTGGGTTGGGTCTTGCTTTTCTGCTTGTTGGGTGCGGTTACGACGGTAGTTATCGCTATTCTTGCCAAGACCCTCAAAACTGGGGGAAACAAGAATGTGAACCACCCCTATGCGAAGTAGATGGGAACTGCACAAAAACATTGCTTGGATGGGATCCTACAGAAACAACCGTAGAAGCAACGGTTCCAACAGAGGAAACGGTAACACCATGAAAAAGCGTTTAACTCCAGCAGAACTTGATGCACGACTCAAATTTGTTATCGGATGCATTCTTGGTTTCGTACTTCTGATAACGACAGTTGGTGTTCTTTGGGCACTTGTGTTTGTTACGCAACCGATTGGCGCTCAAGCCGAAAACGACAAAATGTTCTTTGGTGTTCTTTCATCGGTCGCAACTTTCATCACTGGCACTCTTGCAGGGTTGATGATTTCAACAGGACGAAACGCTGAAGACAAAGATGGGAACGGCATCCCCGACCATTTAGAAGGCAAGTAATGCGAGTTTGGATTGACCAAGACCTATGCACTGGAGATGGACTATGCGCGGAGATAGCACCAGATGTCTTTACGATGATGCCAGACGGTTTAGCATACGTAAAAGAGGGTGACAAGATATTTGCCTCATCTGTGGGGAACCCTCAAGGAGCCGCTGGTTTGGCGTCTTTCGCAGACGATCGTCTTGATGATGTGATTGAGTCTGCCGAGGAGTGTCCCGGAGAATGCATCTTTATTGAGCCCTAAGGGGTTGGTGGTAGAATAGAGGTAGGAGAAGTAGCCCTATCTTTTTGCGTGCAGGGGTGCTGTTACTGGTTTTTGTAGTTTAAACGAACTAGTCTTTCCTTATGGTTGACACCGACGAAGAAATTAAATGGCACAACGACGGGCATGTTGTTTGCCTTTTGTTGAACAAAGACAGACTTGAAATTGTTGATGTTACTTGCCCAAATACAGGTAAAGAAGATTCCCCGTGCGCACATGATGATGTGGCGTGTGTTGTCGACCATTTCTTAAAGTTGTACGGACTTGAATGCAATGTCGGAGTTGTAGAACCTAGCGGAAAAATTTCTGTAGCATGGGCTTTTCTTGGTGACAGGCACAAAGATTTAGGGGCGTGTCAAGTTTGGATTATTCCGACAGAAGATGAAGCATTCTCTGCTTGGATTTCTACCCAACAATAGTTATTCGTCGTCCTCTACGCCTTTGTCTCCGCATTCGGGTTGTTGAGGTATTAGTTGCCGACATGGGCATTTATATTGTCTTGCTCCAATAACTGTCATTGGTTGACTTTACATTTTTTGTATCCCAGTGTCTTACCTAAAGTTGGGTTCAGGGTCTTGAACCAGCCGTCTTTTTTCATGAGGACACCATCGGTCCCTGAAATCTCGCAGACTTTGATTGATAGTAGTTCATATTTGCCAACGATTTTAGCGAATTGTTCTTTGTGTTTAGAATTTGATGGTGTGCAGTAGTAGCGAAGTGTTCCAAACTTTTGTTTGATCTGTTGGATGCTGTAGTTCTTATCAATGGCGATTAGTTCACTGTGGCATTTTGCAACAATGTCTATCCATCCGTCATCGCAATCTATTGATTTCCCCCAACCCTTTCCAAAACTTTTGTAGATGTTTTGCTTGATTGGTTCCAGTCTGTAATCGTGCGATAGGGGCATATCTTCATCCATTTGCCATGATGATGGCGTTACGGTGACGATCCCACGAAAGAATTTTTCTATTATTTTAAACATTTATCTACATTTCTGTAATGATAACCATGTGGTCATCGTAGATATATTCGGTGTCTGGCGGTGTTTTGTCTACTGTGAGCACCCTAAGTAACCATCTGTCTGTTCCGTCGTATTTCGCTTTGAAGGATTTTCTGCCGTGAACAAGTTTTCTGTTATCTAAAACAAGTACATCGCCGCCTTGTAGTGCGATTTGTTTTGTGTTTTCTCTGATTGATTCAAGGAGTTTGTCTAAGGCTTCTTGTGCTTGAAATGTTTTACCCCGCATGAAGAACTCGTCAAAGCAGATGGATAGTTTGTTGTCTTTTTCGGTGAGGATGGGTAAAAGTATATTCTTGTTAGGTTCGCCATTCATACGGAAACTCTCGTCAATTGCTGTAATGAAGAGTGGTTCTTTTAAGTAAAACATTGTTTCTTCGTCTAAAGATTTGACGATGTCGTCCACATGGGCAAATGTCGTTAAGGCGGTTGGGTCTTCTCTTAGACACATCAAGATCACATGAGATGGCGCATATGGGTGGAACGCTGTTTCTGTGTGGAGTTCTAGATTGACTTTTGACGATGAGGATATTTGTGAGGTTTCTGATTTTTGAATTGGGAAGATGCTTTGAATAAGTCGCCCGTTTTGTTCTTGTTTGTAGCCTGTCGGTATCCCGTGTTTGTAAGCAATCTTTTTTAGGGACGCTATTGCTTGATCTATCTGTGGTGTTTCTTCAAGAGATGTTGGCGTAGGGGGTATCTTCCCTATTTCTGCGCCTTTAATCAGTGTCCAACTCATGGTGATATCACATTAGTTGAAGGGAGTGCTTCAAAAAGTGTCTTTATCAACCTGCGGAGATCGGGATGATATACCACCTCGTTTAGGTTTATCCGATATTCGTAGCGTCCTTTGACTTTTGTTCTTGCTACCAACTTGTTTTTACTCAATAAAGATATGGCTTTGATAATGGCAGTATTGGTGACGCCAAGGGTTGTGGATAGTTCTCTGACGGTTAAGCCTGGTGTTTGTATGAGGTAAAGCAATACTCTGCCGGGTGGGGTCAATAGGTTCACATTACTTTTTGGGGTGTAGGCGATGATGTTTTGTTCATCTAGTTCTTCAAGGATTGACTCGACTAGTTGTTTGGCGGAAAGGTTCTTTGTTTGAGCGTTTTTGACTATTCGTTCTAACGGTCCACGTATCGCATGGTCTCGTCTGTTGTCGTGATTTGAAACCATCTGCGCAGATTACCACAGTGATATCAGGAGTGTTTTTTCTAAAACCCCTTAAATATTTTATTTATTTACATTTGTATTTGCTAAAAGTCAATAACAGTGCTTGACACAAGATAAATAATGTAGTTGTATGTCATAATAGAAAGACAGGAGAACACATGACTAGTCCAGATAAGTCAAAGAAAGACCTGCTCAACAAACTTTCGCAGATGTCTAAAACCGTTAGCGCACCATGCCCAATAGGGAAAATACACAAACAATTAGATCCTGAAACGCAAGTTGCGTTAATGAATGCACTTCAATCACCAGCGTCAAACTCGCAGATACATCGAGCACTAATTGACGAAGGGTTCTCAATATCGCGCACAACCATCAACCAAAAACGAGGATGTTTCAGAGAAGGCGGGCATAAAGAATGCCAATGTTTCCCTAGCAACCTAGGAGCATCAAAATGAGCAAACTCAAAAACACACTGACCGATATCGCTTTAGATGCGGACGGTCATCCAAACGGAGACAAAGCATGGGCAACCGTCTCACCAGACGGCGGAGAGTTATCCACAGGGGCAATGCCAACAGAACTTGGCTCAGATTGGGACACAGTCCTCAAAGGATTTGGACTAGACCCGAACATCTTTGAAATAGTTGACGACACCGTCAAGATGTCTAAATGGCAGTCATCTAAACGCCTAGAGAACGGCGACCGAGACCTGATATGGCTTTACTCGTACAAGGCTAGATTCCGGCGCAAAAGCCTTACAGGTTTAAACGAAGAACAAGTCAATGAGATCCGTAACTATGTACAGAAATGGAAACCTGTAAACAAGACAACAACCACCCCTTCAAAAGAGGTGGGCGCAACATTGGTTGTCTGTTGGGCAGATCAACAGTTAGGTAAATCTGCTGGTGGTGGAGTGGACGCAACAGTTGAAAGAATCCTTGATAGTTACACAGCAACGATTGAACGGGTTAAAGAACTTCGCAAGATCGGGCGCAACATAGAAAAGATAGCCATCGTGAACATGGGCGACCCTGTAGAAGGATGTGATGGACAGTATTCAAGCCAGTTGTTTACAGTTGAACTCACTCAACGGGAACAACTTCTTTTAGCAATAGACCTTTGGTCTCAAGGGTTGCGACAGTTAGCCCCATTGGCTGACCAAGCAGAGTTTATATCTGTTCACTGTAACCATGGTGAATGGATGCGCCGTAACGGCAAACAGGTAACTAGCGACTCTGACAATGTGGGTGGCTTTCTTGCAGACACTGTGAAACGCATCGTAGAAGACAGACCAGAGTTAGATAAACTTAAATGGAAAATACCGCACGATGAAATGGTTGTCACCTCCGTGCTATCAGGTATCAAAATTGCCTTCCATCACGGACACAAAATTAGTGGCAAAGAAGTGGAATGGTTACGAGGGCAGTCAATAAAGATACTTCGTGAAGAAGGACGTGAACCAGATATCTGGGTGACTGCACACAGACACCATTTACAGGTTCAAGACTTCGGACCTTGGTATAGATTCCAATGCCCATCTAACGACGGTGGCTCCAAATGGTATACAGATATGACGGGCAACTGGTCAACACCAGGGACACTCACATTCCTTGTCGGTAAGCATGACCCTAAAGGTTGGTCAGATATGGCAGTCCTGTGATATCAGTACAAGTACTGCACGGTGATTGCCGTAATGAACTAGAACTTCTGCCAGATAACAGCATTGACTCAATAGTCACCGATCCACCTTATGAACTTGGATTCATGGGCAAATCTTGGGATGCGTCAGGTATCGCCTACGACCAAAGGGTATGGGTTCAATGTTTGCGCGTACTTAAACCCGGTGGACATATGCTCGCTTTCTCGGGTTCACGCACATATCACCGTATGGTTTGCGCCATAGAAGACGCAGGATTTGAAATCCGTGACCAGATTATGTGGGTTTATGGGTCAGGGTTCCCTAAGTCGTTGAATATCAGCAAAGCAATTGACAAGACTGCTGGCGTAAAGGGTGAAATCATCGGATACAGCAGAGGTGTTGGTGTATCTGCAGAAGATAATAATTTTGGCGGTATTAATCGTGGTGCTGTCGGCATAAAGCAAATAGGGATTGATGTTCCGATTATTGCCCCTGCTACAGATGAGGCTAAGCAGTGGGAAGGTTGGGGAACAGCACTCAAACCGGCGCACGAACCGATTGTGTTGGCTCGTAAGCCGTTGGTGGGAACTGTTGCCAATAATGTTTTGACTTATGGTACAGGTGGTATCAACATTGACGGATGCAGAGTGGGCGAAGGAACTGGAGAAACTAAGACAGTTCAATATCCTGACATTCGTGGCAACAACTACAACAACGCTTCTGGCACAGTTGAATACACGGTTACGAATCAGGGTCGGTTTCCTGCAAACTTTATTCACGATGGCTCAGACGAAGTATTAGAACTATTCCCAGACAGCAAAGGTGGCGCATATCCAGCGAAGCGTGGACAGGCTGTGAACACGGCGTTCGCAAGCGGTCAAGAAACAGAAGGTGGATTCAGGAAGATGGGTGATGACGGTTCTGCTGCTCGGTTCTTTTATTGTGCGAAAGCCAGCAAGAAAGACCGCAACCAAGGCTTAGACGGATTTGCTGAGAAACGCCCTGATGAACGAACCACAACAGGGATGGGAACATTTGATGAGAAAGGTGTTGCCAAGCAAGCCAATCACCACCCAACAGTCAAACCAACAGAACTAATGCGCTACCTAGTCAGACTGATAACACCATCAAACGGCACAGTCCTTGACCCGTTCACAGGTTCGGGTTCAACAGGTAAAGCCGCAACACTAGAAGGCTTCAACTTCATCGGCATAGAACAATCAGCCGAATATGTCCAAATAGCCAAAGCGCGAATAGGAGCAACCCAATGAAAGTACTATCACTCTTCAGCGGCGTCGGCGGATTTGATATGGGTCTTGAGAATGCCGGCATGGAAACCGTATTCCAGTGCGAATGGGATAAACATTGTCGCACCATCCTTGACCATCATTGGCCGACCGTACCGAAATGGGACGATGTTTCTACGCTCACGGGCGAATATATTCTTGCTCATGCACCTGTTATTGATGTTGTTGCGTGGGGTTCACCATGCCAAGACCTCAGCGTGGCAGGCAAACGAGCGGGATTAGAAGGCGGCAGATCAGGACTGTTCTACGAAGGAATGCGAATTATCAACGAACTACGAAAGGCAAGCAATGGAAAATATCCAAGAATCTCTATTTGGGAAAATGTCTACGGAGCCATCAACTCCAACAAAGGCGAAGACTTTGAAGCCATCCTCAAAGAAATGGTTGAAGCAGGGTCGCTACTCTGCGAATGGCGTGTCTTGGATGCGCAATACTTCGGAGTCCCACAACGGCGTAGACGAGTGTTCGTCGTCGCTATCTTTGATTCTGCAACCGCAGACCGATGTCCAGACCCGCTATTACCTGTCAGCGAAGGCTTGCTCTGGAATCCTACGACGCGCACAGCGAAGAGGCAAGAACCTACCAATACGGCTTCAGGAAGCATTGGAAGCGGTCGTGAAATCGCAAACTCAATAACCGCAGAACTTTACCACCATGGCTCTGTTGTGAATCAAGATGCAAACAATGGACATGTAGTCATAGAACCATTTACATCTTCTAGTTTTGCCCAATACGAACAAGGTGTCGGCACTCTTCGGTCTAATGGTGGCGATCTTGGTGGGGGAAGCGAAACTTTGGTTGTAAACCAAGACAGAACTTATCGTGATGTAACAGGAGCGTTGTTGGGGCGTGATTCTTTCGGGCCGAATCATGAAGGCGCACGTGACGGCAAACTTGTATTAGAACCTATGTTGCTTGACGGCACCAGAGTTGACGATGTACGAGTCTATGAATCACCAGTACAGACATTAAAAGAACGCATGGGAACAGGTGGCAACAATGTGCCAATGGTTGCGTTCTCTCACACGCAGGGTTTAGATGCGCAACCGTCAGAGTCGGCGTGGCCGACTTTACGCAAAGAAGGCAACGGACACGCCGTAGCAATACCAATTCAAGACGGTCGAGAGATAGAGAAGAACCAGAACGGTTTAGGTGTTGCCGATGAAGGCGCACCTTCGTACACGATTGACCAAACAGGGGCGCAAGCCGTAGCCATCGGCATTCAAGGGAATGTGATTGGCAGGCAAGACCACAACGGACCTGCCGGTAAAGGACACACCGACGAAGGAGACCCGATGTTCACCCTTACTGGCACTGACATTCATGCTGTTGCTTACGACGAATATAACGATGCTTTGGGTGGCGATGTCCATCACGCACTACGGGCTGGCACAAAACAATCCACAGGCGTAGTAGTTAATGAGGTTGTTGGCACACTTCGTTCGGGTGGAGATGGTGGTGTACCTTCAAGCCGAGGCGAACACCTAGTTCTGGAATCCAGTGGAAACACCACAACGGTGACGCCAACCCTTAAAGAAACCAGCGAAGCCTCAACAACGATGGTAGTGCGCCGCCTTACACCTCTCGAATGTGAGCGACTTATGGGGTGGCCCGATGATCACACCCGATATAAGGCTAATGGCACCATTCAATCCGACACTCATCGCTATAAACAGTGTGGCAATGGTGTTGCATCACCTGTCGCCCAATGGATCGGCGAACAGTTGATGGATCTTGAACTAAGCAAAGATGCGTAATTAAATCAACGGAATACCAAAGAAAGCCTGAAGCACATGACAACAATAGTAGGAATACAAGGAGACGGCTACTGCCTACTAGCGGCAGATACTCGTATCACCTCAACAGACAGCGCTGGCGTTCCATACCAAATCATGACCCTCAAACCCGAGACTTCCAAAATAGCGGCTAATGGGAAATACTTGATAGGTACAGCAGGAGACCTAAGAGCAATCAATCTCCTGACCCATACTCTCAACCCTCCAGTATGCCCACTAAACCTCAAAGGCAAAAAACTAGACGAGTTCGTAACTAACAAACTCATCCCCGCCATCAAAGAAATGTTTGAAAAGAACGGGTACACAACAAACGAAACCAACACCCCAACAAAAGCCGAACACGACTCAGAACTCTTAGTTGCCATTAACCAAACCCTCTACCACATAGACGGTGACTACTCATGGTTCACAGACCAAACAGGAATCTACACACTTGGCTCAGGAGCAGCATATGCGCTCGGTGCATTACATAACATGCCAGCCCCAAAGAACCCAGCCCAAGCCAAGAAACAAGCCATCAAAGCACTAGCCACAGCATCAAGGTATGACCCGAACACAGGGAGTCCATATCACACTCAGATCCAACAAACCAAGCAGAACTCAGATAAATCTAAATGAAACAACAACACCACAAACAGAGGGATGATATACAAACAAAACGCTGGCAAACGATGGCTGCCTGTCGAGGAAAGACACACCTCATGTTCCCTCAACACCATAAAGACATCACCTATATCCTGGAAGCAAGAGACATCTGCGCCCATTGCACAGTGAGACCACAGTGCCTGAAGGAAGCCCTTGAGTATCACCCGATTGATATGCACGGAGTATGGGCAGGACTGACATCACGACAACTAGCCGCCGAACAAAAACGCAGAGGCATCAAACCCATCCGACCATCAATCAGTCAGATGTGGGATCTATCGTAGATTTACAGTCTTAAACACACACCACAGGTATCGCAAAAGGTAGAACCCAATACATCAACAGGTTTTTTATCGCAGACTGCTAAACCACAAGGCTCAAGCCTCCGCTCACCCCGAAGATACGCCACAACACCTGACAAAGGCTTAACAGGTTCAGAGACCTCTAATAGAGCAAGACCTTCAGCATCACGAATACCGTTAATCAGTAAGAAGTTCACAAGACGCTGAAATGACAACTCACGCAACACAGACAAATCCACTAACTGATTCTTTAACCAGCCTGGCACAGGAACGGTCACATACACTGTGTCCTCATCACGGGCACGCTTAGACTTAAACCCCACCTGAATCCCTCACGACCAGAATCCCTAAGTACTCTGAGATTGATAAGTCATAAGCATCGGCCTGATCAACCATCAAATTCTTTAGTTTTGCGTCAATTTTTATAGTCAGGGTTGTTTTTGTATTTGCTTGTGCGCGTACTGGTGGGCGCCCGTGCCGTTTTTTCATTTTGGTTTGTTTCTTTTCTGTGCGATATATAACCCAATTAAGATTCCGTGCGAGAGTCCTATGATGATGCCGTGTATGTATTGAGTCATTATGTTATCCCTGTGTTATGTGCTGGTTGTAGGTTTGCTTGAAGTGCTCTCTGTCTGCGCCTGTGGAAAGAGAGAGACCTACTATCTTGATTACTTGTTTTAGTTTATCTGTGATGTGTTGATCGGGCTTAGCCGTTCCGGAGTTTACGGTGTCTCGTATGTGGCAGTAGGTGTTCCAGGCTTGTGAGGCTGTGGGTTCTGCGCCGGGCTGGGTTTGCAGCCAGTGTTCGTACACAAGGCCTGATGTAGGCAAGTACCGTTCTGTTCTGCTTAGTTTAACTAACACGGCTTCTATCTCTTCGTATGGGCATCCCCGTAGTACGAGATGCCAGGACTTATAGGTGAGTTTCCTTTGATCTGGGTCGTTAGGGAGTTCTTTGTTCCAGAGGGCGTAGGCGAGGTCAACAATACGGGTGGTGACTGCTTTAGTTGGGTCTTTGGGCTCGTTATTCATCTAGGAACTCTTGACGCGCATTGCGCTTCTCTGTTCGTTGTATGAAGCCTTCTATCTTGTCGGCGTCTCGAAAGATCAGGTCTATGCCGTTGTACTTCTTTTGCCGAGGGTTGTCGCCCATATGGAAGGGAGATGAAGCACAGCCGTCTATAGCGAGGCAGGAGGCTTCTATGCCGTAGTCGTGGATTGATGCCGCTATCTTGACTTTGCGGTCGTGGTCTAGGACAGCCAACTTGGATGCGCCCATAGTCTTAACCCAATAGTCCCAAACAATTTTGACTGCTTCGTCGGATATTGATTTGGCTTTTTCAGCGCGCTGCTTTGCAGATATCCGGGGTCGCTTCTGTTTAGGTTTATCTGAGTTGTTTACGCCACCGTTCGGGTTGGGGAACATCTCTGGATTCTTTTCCGCAATCATAAAACAGACTCTACACCCTTTTCAGTAAAAGGTCAAGTTCCAAATTAGATAGTTATAAACAACGATGAAATAACTTATTAAAGTTACATAAATTAAATCATTTTGGAAAGTGTGAAAACCTTTACCGAATCTATTTTAGTTGGCGGACAGCCAGAACCGGATCTACGATTTTTGATGATCGGAGATCTAGATTTGATTATTAATCGTCGACGAAAGGTTATATACGCCACCGTGCATGTTAGATGCTTATCCGCGCTTACTATTTTATTCGTCGCAGTCCCGTGATGTGTTTGTACAAGTTAGCAGGCCGATAGCCCCGTCGCAAGCACATTTGAAAGAAAAACCACTAGTACTGTTATATATCTCTATGTTGTGGTTGTAAGCCCCGTGCAGCCTGATTACCCCCAATATGTTGTGGTGTTGTTTCACCAGAACGGGGCTTGCTAGTCTTCTGTATATCGACAGGGCTCTGAAGACCCCCATCTAAAGACTCGTCGTTGTAAGGAACGGGACTACGAACTTTCCGTCGGGTTAAGTGTCGTAGTGCCCGTTTCTTACTTAACTAATTTAAGTGTGGGCTTTTTGTGAGTTGGGTGGTTGCGCATCGAGCGTGCAAGATCGTCGTATACGCCACCGTGCAGTATGGATAACTTCGGTTTCTTTTTAGAACGGTTCTTCATCGTCGCCTTCCATCGCTTCATCTATTTTTTGTTCCCATTCCAACAAGATGCTGAACGCTTCTGATCGTCGCAAAATTGCTTTATCTGTCATAATCGGCCAGTCTTTAATTGGTGTTGCAAAACCCTCAAAGTGTTCTTGCATTCCTTCTTCTGTTCCACAGTCAGAACATATCTCTATTGGTTTGCCGTTTCGTATGCTCCGAGTTAGCCGGGAGATTGCGCCCACATATTGTTTGTGTTTGTCGTTAGAGGGGATCAGCCCTTCACATCTGGGGCAGACTCCCATGTCTATCTGTTTGGTGTGGATTCTGTTAAATGGTTTCATTATGTGGTTTCCTTTATCTATGTTTATAGTTTAGTTCAACGGCGTATACGCCACCGTTCAGTTTGTGGGGTTACTTTTGATCCCGTATATATTTATCCACCGCTTTCAGACCTTTGTTTAAGATCATGGTGATCGGGAGAAACGCTGATGCTTGCGCACCATATGTTTCTCCGTTCTTTTCTATCGACTCTGCAATCAACCGTTCTATGAGGTCGCTGTTGAATGCGACGCACACATCTTTATCGCCGATGCCATACACCAACGGTTCTAGTTCTTCGCGCTGTGTGAACACCTCAGGAGGTGCGGTCAAGAATGTGACCTTAGTTCCGTCTTCGTGCTCCATACGGATCATTACGTCGTCGTTATCTTCTTCTAAAAAGTCTTTGAAGTCCATGTCTACTTCTTTCTGGCGGCATATACGCCACCGTTCAATTTGGATAAAGCCACTTCTGTTTAGAAGTGGTAGTCCACGATCACGATCCACTGTTTATCAGGGTCGGCATTCGAACGCTCATGCACCCATTTAGGATTGGATGTGTATTCGACCGTATCGTAGAACATCATGTCTGAGTTGTATTCTCCGTTTTTGACACGAAACGCCCTCCCAGCCTTAAATACTGCGAGGGAGTTTTTAAGTTTAGTGTCTCGTTCTTCATCTGTAAGTTCTTTTACAGACCCCGAGAAACCACCAAAGTCGTATTCAGGGTTAGTGAGTAAATCCTTCAATGGGATATCTCCATAAAGTTCTATTGCTAGGTTCACGGTTGATTGTGTCCACTCACGCGCCTGCTCAATAAGTTTATTGAAGATTTCCGGATCGTTCTTGAAGTTTGTCGCTATTTTACATTCTTCTTCACTAACACGATCCTCTTCGAGGATGCAGCACCAATCAGACCACTCTTGTTCTTCTGCGAAATGAAGTGCCGTGTATTTTGCTTCTTCCTCGTTGTCTGCTACTACCGCTAGTCGATGATATGTATGCATTATTTTTTCTCCTTTTTCTTTACTTTTGTTTTTGGATTTGGAATATTTTTACCTGCGCCCTTTATGAACGGAGGTCTCGAACTGGTGTAGTTTTTCATTATGATAAAGTTATTTCGTATTGAGTATCTGGATTTGCCGGCTTCTCTGTTATGAAGTATCCAATTCTGTTTACTAAGTGATAGCCCTCACAGACGATTGGTTGATGTTCGCCGTCCATATAAGTCCAGACATTTAGTGGTTTAGTTTTAGCCACAGACAAGACATATTCAAGTTCTGGTCCGTAGGTTTCGAACATAATCCCACCTTGCTCGTCGTCAAACGACGCATTCTTATCGAGATGATTGGTTTGTGGTTTATATTCGTCGCACCATAAGCCAAAGTCCAACACTGGTTGTTTAATCATTGGGTTACCGTTTCTTTTACTTGTCGTTTCAGGTCGTCTATTAAGACCACCATTTGTTTGTGGGATATAACGCTTTCCAGTGCGCCTGCTAGGAACTCTGTGGAGTTGTCACCCCATAGGTATCGTGACAGGTCTACAAGTGTGTTCACTGTGTATTCGAGTTCTGTTTCTTTAATCATTATGCTTTCTCCCTGCTGAAGTAAACTCGGTGTAATGCGTCGTTGATGATTTCGTGACACTGTTCGTAGATGCTGTCCAACTCTCTACCAATCATGTTGATTGCTGATCGCCAATCTTCGTCGGAGATGAGATATGCCTCTTCATCGTTGAACATTGGTTCAGTTATTTCAAAGTCCTCTTTTTTGAAGAAGATTGCTAAAACTTCTTCGTCGGGTAGAACCATTGTTTGGATTTTGCTAACTAGGTCTCTGCCTTGCATTATATTTTTCTCCCCATGATGTCGCTTGCGTAGTTGCGGATGCCCGAAAGTAGTTCTTCCGTGTAAACATTCCACAAGTAATCTGATGACAATATGTATTGCCCCAACTCGTTTAGTTGGTCGTCTGTTAGTTCTTTTGCGAACCTGTATTCTGCGCCTTCGTAACCGCTATCTAAACGATCGGTGATTTCTTCACGCAACGCTTTCACACTGAATGCGATTGAGTTCGCGTAAGTGAGATCGTTGTCGGTGAACCTCTCCAACGCTGTTCCGTATTTCTCGCCAAGTTCGCACGCTGTTCCGTCGTTCCCACCGTCTTGCCATTCTTGAAACAGTGCTTTGCCTGCTTCGTCAAATGTGTCTGTGTCCACTATGACCGTGCCTGTGAACTCACAGACCGTGCCGTCCATAGTGTTGATGATTAACTTGCCCATTTTTAGTAACTCCATTTCTAGTTGATTTATTTATTGTGTATATTTATTATATAGGTTGCAAAAATGTTTTGCAACCCTGAACGGTCGGGTTGTTATACCCGAACCGCCCTACTTCGAATCTCTGCTTCAATCTCTTTTACTGGACGAGGACTCCAATGGCAATCGCGTTCGATTGCTGGAACGCCGCCAAAGACGGTCACTGCTTCTAGTTCGCTGTATGAGAAATATCCATACTCCATTTCAAAGCCGTCTACGAGCCCCCAAAAGAGGTCGTCGCCGTCAAACTCAACCGCATACCAAGTCCATTGGGAATACGGTGAGAAGAACTTGACCATTGCGACCGACTCCTTCTCAGGGTGCTTCTCGCTGTCGTAGAGAGGTGAGAGAGTGTCCCTGATCTCTTGAGTGAGTAGTAAGTGTCTACGTTTCGCTCTTTGGGTTTCCATTACTTTGCTCCTTCGTTTTTTGTTGATTGACGGGCGATTGTGACAATTTCTAAACATTTATTGAATGTTGCTTTTACGAACTCTGCTCCATCAACTGAATAGAACCATTCGTTTTTACCCGGTGTCCGTCTGATTTTTACATTAGTTCCAGTCGTGTCTATAACTTTCATTATTTTGCTCCTTCGTAATCAACAACGATTGTTGTTTCTTTGATGAAGTTATCCCAAGCAGAAGTGAACTCGTCTCCGTGCTTGTCGAACATCACGGTTTCACTAACTTCGTCTTGCTCAACGCAATGAATAAGTTGCGCCATTCGTGCTGTCGCTTGTGAGAGGAACTCGTATTTCTCTTCCCAAACATTTGCAACATAGTCGCCCCAAATGAAAATGAACTCATTGAAGTATTCTGTATCGGGGTCGGTTGAGACCACGAACAACTCTGCTGTTGGTGTGTTTAACTCGAACAGGATAACGCCCTCAGGGTATTTGGTTTGTATTCCGTCTTTAAGTAATGACATTATTTTGCTCCTTCGTTTGGTTGATTTGTTTTCTTGCCGTATTCGGTATTTATCATTCGAGTCGCGAACCGTGCTCTTTTGCTTTCGCCAAGATGATCTGCTGGATCTTCAATTTGAACCTCAGCAGCGAACACTAAATGATCTAGTTCGTCCGATGTCAATTCAATATCTGTTTCGAATGTGATCTTGATTTCATAAATGTTTTTCATTTTTAGTTCCTTATGTCTAGTTGGTTTAGTTATTCGGACTGTTTACCCTTACCCCAAATAATAGGGTAAGGGTGTTGCACAGTTAGTTAAACGCCTACGCCAAACGCTTCTTTGCATTGAACTTCAATCGCTTGGACGACTTGCAAGACTTGTTCGTAGAACTCGTCATACTCTTCATTCTCTGACTGCTCTTCAGTCATTGACGGATATTCGCCTTCAATGTCTGCGAAGAACTCGCCGTTACGAATTGCGTAACCACCACAGAACGCCATACCACCCTCGTCGTATGACAGAACAAAGTCAAGTGTCGGAAACTGCTTGGACACATTACGGATGCCCTCGCCGACTGGAGACCACGCTGACACGAAAGTCATGTTGATTTCGTTATCGGTAATTGCACCGAATCCGCCGTCAAAGTCTGACCACTTAGAACCGTAGTTCTTACAGTTCCATTCATACCAGTCAGGAACGCCGAACTTTTCCAAATTTGCTTTTCGTTTTTCTTCGTTTGCCGCATTTTGTTCGCCGGAAGTCGAATACCCCTTCACCGTGTTACAAAGTTCTTGTGGTGTTGGGAGCAGATTGTCAAGAATACGGAATTGTTCGTGATCTTGAAGTTCGCCTGCTGTGATCGCTTCATGGAAACGCTTAATTTCTTTCGCGTCGCCTGAGACTGTTAGGTAGTTGATACAATGATTTGGCATTTCTATTTCTCCTTGATTTAGTTGGTTTATGTTTCGGGTATTAACCCTCGCCCTATATGGTAGAGCGAGGGTGTGACACGGTTAATTAGTCTTCGTCTTCAATATCCCAAGATTGAGGAACAAGAGTCTTAAAACCCGCATTAGGGTCTTCGAGGTTGGTGCTAACTGCGCTGATGAACTTAAGATCACAAGACATCTCATACCACTCAACGAGTTGTTCATACATCTCCTCAGGTGTCCCTTTGAAGATCTCATAACAACCAAGTTCGTTAATTGAGTCTGCCTCTGCTTTGTCCATTGAGAGATAGATTTTATGACAACCGTCAAACGCAATTTGTAGTGCTGTTTCGGTCGCCAGTTCAACATCCTCGAACATTTCTTCCAGCGTCTTTTTTACTTTTTCCATTTCTATTTGTTTCCTTTCAATGGTGATTTGATTTCTTTTAGTTCGCGTTCCAACTCTGAACCTTCAACATTGTCAATAAGGCTGAATAAATCATTCACCCATAGTGCAACGCTTTGTGGTATCGGTGTCGCCGCAAAGTATGTTTCGTATTGCTTCGCTACTTCGTTTATCTCGCTAACTAATCCTGCGCCCTCGCAATCTCGGGTTATCGCTAGAACTTCGGTGACGAAACTTTTGTAGTCACGTTTTGTTTTAATTGTCATTTGTGTCTTTCTGTAAGTGGCGGCGTTGTTGCCGTCATATTTATAGTAAGTTATGGGTGTTGTAGAGTATCTAGTTTTTTTAATAAAGTATTTTTAATTACATCACCATTATATACATGACCAAAAACAAAAAGCAACCTTTTGTTTCAAGAACCCTTTGATCTAGCCAACCGATCGCGACTCGATCGCTGGAGCCGGGTTTATATACGCCACCGTTCAGGTTAGATACATCCGATCAACTGATGCTAAATAACAATCGTTGCAAATTAGACAGCCCCGTTTGCCCAGAGGTGGGGCGGGAGTCCCGTGCCTATCTTCTGAGCACGGGGCTATTGCACACAAACACCTGTTCGCTTGACTAATATCAAGGCTATGACAATTTCCCGGACAAACAGGTGGCAATACAGGTTCGAGGCATTAAAACAATACGCCGATCGCACGAGAACTTCGCTTGTGCCCGCTACTCAAGTTGAGATTTATCAAGGGAAAAATGTTGCGCTTGGTGCGTGGGTTGCCTACAACCGTCAGCAGTATCGAGCAGGTGAGTTATCCGTAGATCGTCAGCGAGCGTTAGAGAGCCTCGTGGGGTGGCATTGGGCTAAGCAAAAACCTGGCAGACGCTACGATAAGAAACGAGACGCAGAGATCACTCAGCGTTACAAGAGCGGGGAGCGCGTAGGTGTTATCGCAGATAGTTACAATTTGTCGCGCCAACGAGTTCACCAGATCGTGAAGAAAGTTTCAAAACAAAATGTCTAACCAAGAGTTTGGACACGATCACCGTAAGCGTGATGCTTGGAAAAAGATGAGTGAGTGGTCGCATAGTATTTCTGACAACGATCTAAATGAATTGTTTAGAGAAGACGAAGATGATTTCTATGATCAAGAATTGGGACGCAAAACCGTGAGCAGCAAACTAGGCAAGTCGATTGTCGCATTGTTCGGTATGTTGCTCGGTGTCGGCGGTATGTCGTTCGTTGTTTATCGTGTTGCGCTTGCGCTAGGTGTAGACACTTTGTCGTTCACCGAAGCGGTAATCGTGACCGCCGGTGTCGCTTTTATTCGTTACGTTGACGCAGGAGTGATGAAAGAGATCCGATAAACACAGCAGGACGCACCCTTGCGAGTGCGCCCTCTGCGGAGAAGCCGAAAGGTGAAAGGAGAAGCCCTTTCGTTTCCTCTGGCAATCAGAATAACATACAACCAATATGTCATTCTGAATCGATTAGGTTTTACCCTAAACGCTTTCCGTTTAGTTTCTGATATGTTTCCTGCCAACATCTCGGATACCAACGAGTCGGTTTCTTGCCGACTTTTAATTGATTGAGAACTGCAAGACCCTGCTTGACATCGTGCGCCATAAACACTTTATGTTTTAGAACTTCTTTAATACAGTCCATTGCCAAGATGTCGTGGTATCCACCCCATTGACCGCCGTTGCCAAGTCCGTGAACCTTACCGTCAGTAATCCAAACGATAGGGGTCGATGATCGCTTGCGCTGTTTTGTTGCCCAACGGATTGCTTCACCGTCTACGCCGTTGCCGCCGTTTCGTTCAGGAAGTTTGTCAATCATTTTTCCGTTTTGTGCAATGACAAGAAGGTTGGGTTTAACATTTGTTCTATCTGCTGAATAAACAGCAACAGTGCAACCTGGTGACGCTTCGGTGATGTCAAGAATATCTTTATTGTTTAAAGACATTGAACCTGAACCGTCAATCAAAACAATACCGCCGTTACCTTTTTTGTATCGGTCAAACACTCGCTTCTCAGGGTCTGCAAGCGCGTTGCCAATTCTGCGAGGGTTGCGCCCCATGTTGCTTGCGACACGCTTGCGACCAAGACCGCCGTGCGCTTTGCGAGTGAGTGGAAGGTTGCCGACAATAAGTTTGCCCCAACTAGGGATAACTCCCTCACCTCTGCTTACTTCCGCAGGACGAACTTTTTTTGGATCTGCTTTCGGTTGAGGCTTATCGGTTGCGCCGACACCTTTGTCGCCGTCTTTCTTTTCTTTGTCCTCAGGCTTTGGCTCGCCTTGCTTGTTCTGTTCATCTTGCTTGTTCTGTTCATCTTGCTTGTCCTCATCGACTGGTGGATTTGCGAGACGATCTACCCATTCTGCAATGCGCTCAGTATGCGAGAAACCAAAAGGTGCAAGACCGTGTCTAGGGTCTACTTCGGTTGAACCAAGAGTGCCAGTTTTGAATGCTTTGACAAACTCCTTCTCAACTGCTTTAATAATTTCGCGCAATGTTTTTGCCCACGCTGGGTTCACACGCCTTACGCCAGTGATGAAATCTTTGCCGCCGCCACAAATTGAATAACCAACTGCAATATAAACAGCCTGAGTCCAATCTGCCTGCTCCGCAATGCGAACGCCTGACGCTTTCTCGCTTCCGTCTGCAAGTAGATCTACATCGAATCCTGCTTTCTTAATGAGAAAGTTCACACGAACTTCCTCAACGACCGTGAGACCGGTTTCTGTTGCGATACCTCGTGCTACCCACTTTGGAAAATCATCTGCTGGCGAGAACCTTGCGTGAGCCATTTCGTGTGCACGAATAACACGATCAACTTGCTCGTCACCAATAGGAACAACCATATGCTTGCTCACAACATTGGTAAATGGTTTGCCTCGAACAGGGGCACAAGTATCTACTCGCCATGCGCCTGCGTCTTTGTCTTTACGCCCCAACATTTCGGGGAGTGGTCTAATTTCTGTTTTCATATTTTCTCTTTCTATGTTTAGTTGGTTTATGCCGCTTGCTTATGGCGACTTGATTACACCCCCCACTTTAGATGAGGGGTGTAACGGGGTTATTTAAACTGCTACCTTATTGATTGCGATTGCGTCTAGGACGCTTTCTGCTTGCTTACCGAATACCAGTCGCGCACTTTCTTTGTCGCCCAACGACTTTCGGAGTTGGTCAAATGCGTAGAAAGTTCGCAATGAAATCCTGCGCTCGCCTGCGTCTGCCATACGAACTGCATACTCACGCAAATCTGCCGACAACTTTTTGAGTGCGTCAGGGTGAGGTTGGTCAATACGGATTGCTACAGGGAAACGATCTTTCAACGCTTCAGGCAACTCTTCCATAGTCTCAATGTTCGTGGTCATCACGACACTGAAACCGTCTTTCGGAGTGATTACCCGTTGGTTGTCAGGGCTTTCCCATTTTGCCGACTCTGGTGAGTCAGTGAATGCGAGAAGTGTTGCGAAAACATCTGCGCCTGCTTTGTCAATCTCGTCGATAACGAGACGACCGCCACGCAAACCGTCACCCTTCCATGCTGATACTGCTTTACCGTCTGTCCAAGACCAGCCGCCTTCGCCGTTCATCTTGTAGTGTCCTTCAACTTGCGCGTTGGACATATCCTCTGTGCAGATAAGTCGGAATGCGCCTGCTGTTGTATCACCGTAGTTGAGACCTGCAAAAGTTTTGCCGGTGCCTGGAGGTCCGAATAAGATCAATCGGTCTACGCCAGCGTTGAGAGCATTCTCAACATCTTTCCAACATTGTGGTAAGTCTTGTCGGACTTCTTGTTTTTGTTCTGTCATTTTATTGCCCTTCGTTTGGTTGATTTGTGATTTGGTTGTTTTGTTACTTACACCCCCCACTTTAGGTAGGGGGTGTTGTAGGGTTACTTACGCAACTTGCGCTTCAACGTTTGCCTTGCTCTCAGACTTTGCGCCCTTGAGTTCGGTAACACGGATTTGCTCGTATGCAGTGATCGTGGTTACTGCGTCTGCGACATCTGCTTTGATGACACCAACTTCAACCGCCGACTTGAACTTCTTTCCGTCAATGGTTGCTTTTGTAACCGTCTTGAAAACTTTGTCAGACACGAGATCCTTCAACGCTTCCACGCTGTAGTTCGGACGCTCGCCCTTGACGACTGCGATTTTCACGCCATCGACGACTGCGAAATCCACGCCCTGCTTTGCGAGTTCCAGTTTGAAACTTGCTTCTGCTTGCGCGAGATTTTGTTCTGCTGCTGCCAATGCTTCTCGCATTTCCAACACTTGCTTTGCTGTATTTGTAATCATTTTTATTACCTATCTTTCTATGTTTATGTCTATGGGATATTTCTAACTTCTTAACCACCACTCTATATGAGGGGTGTAACACGGTTACTTTCTTTATATCAGACTAACTATCTATGATAGGTAGTCTAATACCACTTGTGGGGGGAAAACAACCTCTACTTCAAGATTTCTGAAATTGTTTGATCTAGGTTGGTTGCGAACTCCGTAACGGTTTCGTCCTCAATAACTCCACCGAGACGGTCTGCCTCTGCTTCTAAGAGGCTGTGTGCGCTCATCATTTCCTCTAAGAGGTATTGGAAGTAGTCGTCCTGTTCCTCGAATGGGGTGGTCGTCACTGCTTTCGCAATGCGATTTGATAACGCGTATCCCAGTTGCATTAGTTGGGTGTATGTCAATGTGACGGTTGCTTCGTGCTGCTTTTTCATAATTACTCCTATTGTTCGGGTTGTTGTTACATATCTATTACGCTCTGAAGGGTCAAAAGTGTGCAGTCTTTTTAGAAAATCTTTTCCACAGGTTTATCCACAGGCTTGTGGGTAACTCGTTTAGATTTATATGCGCCACCGTTCAGTTTGGGGAGTCGATCAGCCCTGGCGCTGGGAGTCGATTGGATCTGGATCTGAGCCGGCTTTGTCAAAAGCCCCGTGGATTGAGGATCTTCGGAGAGCCCCGTTTCGTTGTTTCCACAACGGGGCTAGATACAAAAAATCCCCAACCCGGTTTTCGAGTTGGGGATTTCTTTGTTTTTCAGTCTGGCGCGTTTAGTAAAACTTTCCACCGCATTTGCATTTTTTCTTTGCCTCTCGAATTAAGGTGAGTTCTTCACACTTTTCGCATCGGCGGCACTCGCAGTAATCCACGAGTTCAGCACACTCTTCACACTTTTCTCGTAGGTCGAGGGTCGTCATTTAGTTCCCCTAACAAGTTGAAAACGGTCGCCTTCCTCTGTAATCATGCCCAGAGTGCTGCCGTTGTCCCATGCGACGTGAACCGTGCCTAAGTCATCAACACTCATTACAACGCCCTCATCACCATACACCAACTTGGTGTATGGATCTGATGAACGCAAGAACCTAACGCGCTTGCCTATATATTCAGTTTTGTCTGTCATTTAGTAGAGACCAAACGCCGTGCTGTCTGCGAGAACGCCGAACAATGCTCCTGCATCGTTGCCTTCTGTGTCTTGCGATGGATAAAGAATTGTGCCACTTGAGAGAACGAGAACCATAGGGATTTCGTTTTTGCTCCAGCCCTCTTTGTCCATTTCTTCTTTACTCATTGGTCGGATATCAACGATTGTTGCTCCAATGATTGAGTCATCTACTGTTGTTGCTGTTTGTGTTTCCATTACTTAATCTCCTTCTGTTGGGTGAACCTATTAAAAATTGCTTTCTTGTTGCATTTCGCGCACTTGAATTGTCCTGCAACTTGAGTGCATTTCCATTCGTGTTGTGTAACTGTTTGACAAACCGTTTTCATTACTTCTCCTTGTTGTGTTTGTTTTATTAGATTAGAGTTAAATCTTCAAGTTGAACAAGATACATTCCATCATTACCTTTTTTATTTAGGTCATCATTGAAATAACAATATGGATATATCGCGAGTGCTACCACCGTGCCATTTCGGTCTTGATATTTGACCCTTGAACCTTCTTTAATTTCGCTCATAATTATTTTTCCTTTGTTGTCTGTTGTCGCCGAACGGTTGTTCGGTTAGTCCCCTATGCTCATTGAAGAGCCACGCCCGAGGTGTAAGGGGGGTTGCTTACGCGAGGTGATTAACCCTCGCACTCGCAATCTTCGTGAAGTTCTTCGCAGTAATTGCAATTCGTCGCTGTGTTTATTTCCTCTACATTTATTTCAACCGAGAACCACGCCAAAACTGTTCTAAGAACTTTGTCGTAGTCGCCAGATGTCGCTTCTGCGATAAAAGGTTTCACTTGGTCGCGCAGCCCGTTTCGCTTTAACGCAAGAGTGCAAGTGCCAATTATTGCGAACGCATTACCGTCTTGGTCTGATAAGTCAATGCTTATGTTTGGATATTTTGGTTTTATATTTACTAGCATTTTTACCTCTCTATTTTTAGTGTGTATATTTATATTTGTTATTACTATATATATTACGGCACGGGTGTTGTAAAGTGTGTCCTCTTTTCTAAACTTTTTTTCATTGTGTTGTGGTCGTCAAACCTACCCCCAACCTGTGGATAACTTGCCTATGCCTGTGGATAACTGTCGTGAGACAGATTGGCACTTTTGTCTCAGGCTCGTTGTAGTTTATATAAGCCACCGTTCAGGTTGGGGGAACTTGGTCGCGCCTGGCTGCGTCGAGAGCCGGTCGAGAGCCGGTCAAAATGTCGAGCCAGTTGAGAGCCCCGTGAATGTAAAACATCTTACGGGACTCATGTCTTCACAAATTCTTTACGGGGCTGTTGGCAGGTTTGCGTCGATTGGCGATACCCTTCAAATATGTCTTCACCACTCAGACCCCGCCGTCGATCTCATAATTTGCAGATCGCTGAAGTTGTTAATACATTGGCAGACTCCGACCCCGATCTATTTGACAATGAGAGTGCAGCACTTATGCCCGTTAAGGTATCGGCACGGCTAGATCGGATAGATACCGATAATCCAGCCTATGCACTATTGCGAGACGCTATTGCGCCCGTAATATGCGATAAGCACCTAGATAAGACTCTCGAGACGCATGAACTAACGACACTCAGACGCACGCTTATGTCGTGGGCACGCTTGCACGCTGACGACCAAGCACGCTACTGGCGTGAACTATTGACGGTATAAACATAAATAGCCCGCCTGCCGGAACGGCAGACGGGCTACTGAACGCCTAAGAGTTTGGATTACTCGTCGTGATCTGCGAGTTTAATCCGATGCAACTCCACCCAACCATCGGGGGTTCGCATTGAATTCAAATATCCGCCTTCAATAATCCCACGCACAAGACTGAATAACTCACGCGATAAGTCATCTCTAGTGATCTCCATCGCTTCGATCCAATCGTCTTCATAACGGTTGTGAGTCAGATCGTCAATCACCGATTCTACGATCTCCATACCGATCGCACCGACGCCATGATAATTCTCTGCCAATACTTCGCTTAATGAATCTTCTAATAGCATTTTTTACCTTTCGTTGTTGTTATCACGCCACGATTGTGGCGCTAGTGCCTAGTTGCCCTATGACGGGCTACCCCTAACGGGCTAGGCGACTCACCTAAGTGAGTGTCTTACATTGACATCGCTTCGCTATAACGAAGTGTGCCATCGCCACCCATTGCGATCTCGGTTGCCCGTGCCCACGCCTGATGAACTGACTCACTGCCGCCGTGAACTCCATGCGTCAGGTAGTTAATGACTCGAGTCTCAAACTCGCCTAACGCCTTAGCGCTATAGCGTGCGATCGGTTGCGTTGCGACCGTGCCGTGTGGGTAGTTCACCGTGTCAAATATCGTGAACTTTACACACATATAGCCGCCGGAATTGTCGTAGTGTGCGAACTGGATGAACGACCTGAACTCTTTGCGACCTGAGTCGTGCGAGATAGTCAAACTGACTTGCCCACCGACTAACTCGCCTTCGAATTCAATATTTTGAGACGGGCTGCGCCAAGTGTAAGTGATCTCACGATCGCCCACCTTGCGAGTTGCCTGCGCAAAATTTGCGTCTAGTGTGATTGTTGGTTGTGTCATTTATTTATCTCCCATGTCTAGTTGGTTTATATTGATTAACTTATTACTAACTATATTACGGTATGGGTGTATCAGAGTGTGCGCTACGACTATCGGGGGCATTAAAGATATATCGCATATCCGATATATCTGAGATCCATATATACGATCCGATATACGGTTTATATACGCCGCCGTTCAGATTGGCGCGACCGGTTGCCCAGGTTCGAGATCCGGTCGATTGCGCGCCAGAACTTGAAAGCCCCGTGAAAATTTGATTCTTTGTGACAGCCCCGTTGACACTTTACAAAACTGGACTGTTGATTTGCCGGGAAGACTCGACTTTTTGCCGGGAACGTTCGACTTTTTGCCGGGAACGTTCGACTTTTGTTTGGTGGCGGCGCATAAGCCCCGTGTCTTATCGTAAAGGCACGGGACTCCCAATAGCAGATAAGATCCGGTTGTGAAAGTTTCCTGCTCTATTTGTAATGTCGAGTTCGACACGGTAAACACTTCTTATTCCGTCAAAATAGTAAGTTGGGTGGAACACAAGGACGGGAAATATATTGGCTCACCCCGAAGCCCTTCAATGCCGCTTGGGTATGCCCACAGAATATGCACAGAATCGCGTAACGCCTTTGACGACGCACCAACATTGTTCTAGATAATTGTTAAGTTCTGGGTTCTTCCCCAGAATTAGATTTCTGCGCCGACGATCGCAAGTTCTGCTGTTGGGGTTTGCAGTTCGCACAACATACGGAGATCTAAAAGTAGATCAACCATCTCCGAGGACGCAACAAGTTCACGGCTCGAGATGGTTTTGATTGATTTGTCGATGAGTTCAATAACAGGGTTCATTAAGTTCCTCGTCTAGGTTAATAGTTTATCTTATTTTATTCGTAAAAAGGTTTTGCCGGCTTCTCTTTGGGGTTGTTGCGTGCCAACTTGCGTATTTGATACAACGCAAAAAGAATTGGGACACCAAAGAATGCCATCAAGAACACCTTGATAGTTAAAAAGATACCGACCGTGCGTTTATTCATGCTCACCAACGAGGTTTAACGCTTCGTCTATTTGCATGGATGTCTTGATGGAATGGTCGCCGTCATACATAACAGTCACATAGTTTGCACCTTGTGAAGGGTCTTTCGCTAGGTCGCAAATCTCTGCGTATGCCTGTGTGATTGCGTCTATGTGGTTGTCTGCTTCGTAGATCATTTCCCAACGGACTAGGTAAGGCTTGGTCATACGAATGCGTCTACTTGCCATGTGAACATTGGTTTGACACCGAGTTCGTCGTTGATGCAACGGGAAGTTACCTCAACATCGACCTTGTATTGCTCCAAGTATGCGAGTTCCTCTGCAAGTTCTGTTTTCGCAGCCTCTATCTGTGAACGGAGTTCATGGATTCGGGTTGAGGTTGTCTCGAATGTGCGCTTTTGTTTTCTTAGTTTCATTGTTTATTGTCTGCCTTTCTATTTAGTTGTTTATGTTTAATTACTTCTGTGCTTCTCTGTCTGCTTTTGCGTCACGGATTTCCCACAAACCCTTTTTGAGTTTACGGAAAGTTGGGGTCTCCTGTAAATACTTCAAGGTGGTTTGGTAGGAGAAGCCGCTTTGCTCGGTCAATTGCTCAGTTGTGTATTGCTCAAAATGGTGCTCATTCGCCCATTTCAAGAACCTGTTGAATTTTTGTTCTCGTGTCTCCACCCGGAGTTCTTCAGGTTTCGCACAAACTTCTTTACCGAGGTATTCGGTGACGAGGACAGGGATCACTTGTTCGTGGACACTGTAACCGTTTAAGAAAACTTCGGGTGCGCCTTTTGCGCCTTCACTCTGCCACTTCGACAGGACGCTCAGACCTCTATAGATTTCGCCGAGAAATGTGCTTTCTTCTTGGTGCTCTTTTCGCCACGACCAACCTTCACCATATTTCGCGTTTCGTTCCGCAAACAATGACTTGAATGTTTGGTCTATAAAACTCTCTGTTAGTTGTTTCATGTCTATCTCCCTGTTTAGTATATTTATGTTTTCTTCTTACCTATGTTACGAACTGGGTGTAACAAGGTGTGCTTTATTAAAATATCTCGCTTTCCTTACGGAGAGACTCTGGGACTTGCAGAACGCTTTGAACTTTTACCACCAGACTTTCCAGATCATAAAGTTTTTGGTGAAGTTCCAGTAATGTGCTTTTAAAAACAGCCGACTGGTTAATTTGTTCAGTTCGATGTAGTTCCGACAGAATTACATCATCGGTTCGCTGCACCGCCTTCAACACTCGAGCAAGGCTCAATACGTCCTGCTCAAAGATTTCTTCTAATGACTTTCTTTCTATTTTCACTATTTTTATTACTCCTTAAAGAGTTCTAGGTTTATCTAACATATCCATTATATATGCCTATGAGTATAAAAGCAACCACCGGGCAAACAAATGTTCGCCTCTCCTTGTTTAAGTTTATATACGCTGCCGTTCAGGTTGCTGAAGATCTTGGGTGGGCGGGCGCAAGGGATTGTTCTAATCCGCTTGACCGGGAATTCTGGTTTTTGTAACACCTCGGGACTACACATTTAAAAGACTTGCTATTTATTGAGATCCCAGTTATACTTAAAAGATACTAGACCGGAGTTTTATGATTCCAACTGAAATAGAAATATTAAATGAAGTAAGTAAACAATGGGTTTCTTGGCGCACCAAAAACGACGTTCGAAAAGATTCATGTATCCTGGGCTGTAACTTCGCGCATCAGATATTGGTCAAGATGGGGGTGGAGCACAAGGTGATTCCCATCGGGACTACCGTATTCAATCGAAGAGGTTGGGAACTTTTTGGAGTTCCGGTGAATCGGCTGCCCGCCGATGCATGGCAGGTTCATTGTTCAAGCGCATCACCCGGTAAAGGGTTTGGCGGACACATCGTAATCCAGACGAAGAACTATTTTTTTGATCCAACCGCGATCCAGTTTTCTAGACCCGAACGCAATATGTTCGTTGATGAAACCCTGATAGTCCCGTTTTCGGATATGGAAGTTCACAACCGGGACCCGAAGCCGCACCCAATTCATTTGATGTATCGAACGGAGAAGTTTTGGACTTTCCCAGTTGGTTCGGTTTTGTATTCGTATTACCTAGAGAAGTGGAACACAATTTACCGTAAAGCCCCCGACTGGCAAGTATCACCAAAAGAGTTAGGGATACCCGACATAGTCGCAGAGATGCGTAGGGGTATTTGACTTTGTAACACCCAGCCCATATACTTATATTGTTATATAAACCTAGACAACAAGGAGAAATTAGATGAGCGAATATACAAAATATATAGTCTTGGCAACTGACCCAAAAGATGTCAATGACATAGCGTTCAAAGACGGTTACTACCAACAGTGCGAGTGGTCAATCTTTGACGGAGTAAACGCGTTACAGTCAGCAGATTTTTTTGCAAAAAGATTGCGTGAGTATTTTAAAGAAGTTCAAGTTCGCAGCGTAGGCGAATTAAAAGACACATACAAGGTAGGTGCGTAATGGGATACACACACTACGCCTGTCGACCAGTTAAGAACGCAGGCTCTGCCTATTTCTATGGCAAGTTAGCATTAGACGCTAAGAAACTATGCGACTACGCAAACGCCAACGGTATTCGTATTCGTAATGGCGAGGGCTTAGGCGAACCTGAGTTCACGGAGTTCAGTTTTTCCATAAACGGCGACGCTGAGGGCTTTAGTGAAGACGGGCGAGACTTAGCGCACGAGACTTTTTACTGGGCAGGCATTCCAACTCACCCTAAGCATCGTGAAGGTGAACCCGAGTTCTTTAGTTTCTGTAAGACTGCCTACAAACCTTATGATGCCGTAGTTACGGCGATACTCATACGAGCCAAGCATATCTACGGCTCTTGTGTCTCTATCTCATCTGACGGCAACTGGCAAGACTGGCAGGCAGGGCGTGAACTCTATGAGCGAGTATTCAGCGAGGTTGCCGAGTGTCCATTCGAAAAGGTGGGTGCGTAATGAACCGGAATTTTAAAAGCACCTTATTGTTAGCAACGGCAATTATTGGGGTAACGGCGGCGTTCGTTATCGGCGAGAAAACTAGCAACAACTTTAATTGCGAACTAGCACCTCACACTGTTCAGCAAGGCGACACCCTATGGGGAATAGCAGAGAGCAAGTGCGAAGGCGACATTCAACGAGTAACCGACAACCTCGTAGACACCTATGGAACAAATATCCAAATAGGGCAGAACATTTACCTACCCGAGCACGAGAATTGTGAGTTACGACTTACCGACGGTGGGCAAGTAATCGAGGAGTGCGACTAAACTGGGTGAGTGTCAGATAAACATTTATACCTAGCCGATGACGACTTAATTTCTACCTCGCCCTATGACCGAGACGAAGTAGAACAAATAAAAGCGATACACGGTGCTAAATGGGATAAGGTAGCCAAGGTTTGGCGTATCCCGATGAGTTCAATCGTGGAAGCCCGAGAGTTCGCTATGCATAACGGGTTCACCATAGACCCACAAGTCTTAACATTCGACCTACCCGAGAAACTTAATCCAACTTTCGGCGTAACTCTTGAAGCCGACTTTATTTATATGTCATTCGCCTATGACCCTGTAAAAGTAAAAGCCGTCAAACAGATACCGAGCGTAACTTGGCACGCAAAAACTATGGCGTGGAGAGCACCCGTCGCAAGTATCGCCGAGTGCATTGAGTGGGCAGATAAGTTTAACCAAGGAGTTCCCAGCAACTTAAGCCAACTCGCAGCCCAACTAAAAGAAACACATGACGCGTCGGTCCGGCAATCACGATCGACCGAAGCCGATTTGGAAGTATCGGGACTACCACTTCTTCCATACCAGAAAGCCGGCGTTGTTTATGCCAGCCGGGCCAAACGCTGCTTCATTGCCGACGACATGGGATTGGGTAAAACTTTGCAAGCGATTGCGACTTTAGAAAACACACCGAACTCGTATCCTGCGTTGGTTGTTTGCCCACCGAATCTGGTTTTAAACTGGCAAAAAGAATACGGAAAGTGGTTGCCTGAAAGGCAAATCGTAACGGTTACAGACCGAAAGACTTTCCCTGAACATAGAGACTTTGATGTCCTTGTTATTGGATATTCCAACATTTCTCATTGGAGAAAACAGTTGGAGGGGTTCCGGAGTTACATTTTCGACGAATCGCATTACGTTAAAACACCAACGTCACAGCGCACCAAAACGGCCGTAAAAATTGCCAGAACAGCCCCGTTAGATGGCATCATTTTGTGTCTAACCGGCACACCGGTAACCAATCGCCCGGCTGAATACGCGAGCCAACTCGACGTTCTGGGAAAACTCAACACATTCGGTGGACTTTGGGGTTTTTACCGACGGTATTGCGGTGCTTTTAGGGACAGATTTGGTCAATGGAACATAAGCGGCAATTCCAACCTTGATGAACTTAATGAAAGGTTGCGTGGGAACTGTTATATACGAAGAACCAAAGACCAGGTTTTAAAAGATTTACCACCTGTTCGACACGCGAACATTGTTGTTTCCGGCAGCCCAACACAGATGGTCGAGTATCAAAAAGCGGAACGGGACATCGTAGAGTATTTAGTCGAACGAGCCAAACAAATTGCCGTCGAGATTGGTAAATCACCTGGGTCAGCAGCCGTTGTTGCGCGCATCAAAGCCGAATCGAACGAACACTTAGTTCGTATTTCTGTGTTGCGCCGTCTGGCTGCGAAGGCAAAAATGGACTCAGTTGTGGAGTTTATTGAATCTCACCGAGACGCAGGCTTGAAAGTCGTGGTTGCAGCACACCACCGGGAAATCGTCGACGAACTCGCCAACAAATTTGGGGGGCTTAAAATCCAGGGAGGAATGCTGGTTTCGGAGGTCGAAGATGCAAAGTCCCGTTTCCAAGATATGTCGATCGAAGATGCGCCGGTAATCGTTCTGTCGATCCAAGCCGCTAAAACCGGGCATACTTTGACCGCATCCCAGGACGTGTTGTTTGTTGAACTTCCATGGACACCAGCAGACGTAGACCAGACGTATAGCCGCTGCCATCGGTTGGGTCAACGGGGCTCCGTAACTGCAACTTATTTATTATGCGAAGGAACCGTCGATGAGGAGATTTATAACTTGATAAGCCGGAAACGCGGAGTGGTCAATGCAGCAACAGAGGGTGGAATGGTTGATCCAAGGGAGGAATCAGTCGGGCAAATGATTGTCGGCTTGTTTGCACAGCGAGGATTAAAAAGCACACAAAACCCTTAACCAGCAAGGAGTTCACCTAATGTTTGCTTGTTGGGACACCCATTTGCTATAATAGAGATATAAGAATACTTGACATAGACGGGCACAAGAGACCCGAGACCTATCCCATAACTGAAGGACAATCTTTTGATACGCAAAGCAACATTTCTGATACTTACTATTTATACCCTGACTTTTCTGGCTCCTGTCGCCAGAGCATCAGCACCCGATGACTCTTCCAAGAAGCAATTTGTTGCCCTAGCCCCCCTGAGTATCCTTCGGGTAGACCGTGTAGAAAACCCTGTAAAACCAGTCGTTTTCACGCACGGAGACATCAGTTGGTTGCCCGAACTGGCTACGAAAGCCGGATGGCAACCTGAACATTTCAAAAAGTTAGGCGAAATCATTCTTCGCGAATCGGGCGGATGCCCGAACCGTAAAGGCGGAGACATGGTTGATAAGAACTGCAACATCACAGGCGTCTCCGAACGGAATCACCGATCTGACACGGGACTACTGCAAATCAATGGCGTGAATTACGATATGAGCAGGAACAAATGGGCGGCTGTTTGCCGGGATCTAAAAATCTGCACCCAGGAACCATTGCTTGATGCGGTCACCAATCTCAGGGCAGGGAAACTCCTTTACGACTATTCGGGCTGGAGCCCGTGGGATGTATGCTCTTGGAACCCGACGGCAAAAGGCTGTAAATAAGCCAAATTCCTTTGTTTTGGTAGTTGCATAATCAATCCTCCTCATATAAACTATTGTGTATAAACTAAACAGACACCCAGGAGGTATCTGATGGCAGCGAATATTGAGATAAACAGAGATGGAACAGCACGGTTTGCGTATGCAGGCAACCAAACGCCGTGGCACAAACTCGGTAAGTCAATGAACGGGCTTCAAACCATTGACGCAATGTTGGAAGCGGCACAAGCGGACTACCAAGTGTTACTCACCAAGATCGCAGTAGTGGACGACGAAGGAAACATCATCAGGAACCCTGACGGCACACCCGTAGTCCTACAGGACGACAGGGCAACTGTAAGAATGAACGAAGATGGTTCGTTCTCTCCGTTCGCAACCGTAGGCACCCGTTACGAAGTTCGCCAGAACCGAGAAGTTCTTGAACGAGCAATGGCAGTTGTGGGTGCGTCAAAGGGCGATGCGGTTATTGACACTTGTGGTGTCCTCAAGGGTGGAGCACGATTCTTCGCAGGCATTGACTTGGGGACTCTAGTAATTGACCCAACGGGCGTGAACGACAAGATTGCGCGTTACTTGGTTGTGTCTCACGGACACGATGGTTTTTGGCCGATTCGATATGCAAACACCGATGTTCGGGCAGTATGTCAAAATACTGTAGTTATGGGTATCAAGGATGCAGAGCGTCTATTCACCGCACGACACACCCGTAATGCAGATGAATACCTCAACACAGCACAAGAGGCGTTACAAATCTCTACCGAGTGGGCAAAATCGTTCAAGATTATGGCAGAACAAATGTTGGCGATTCCTGTCCCTCAGGTATCACAGCGGATAGATAAGGTTCTTAACACAGTATTCCCAGTCAAAAAATCTGAAACCGATCCTCAGCGACGCAACCGTGAGGAAATCACGGGGACTATCCGAGCGTTGTATGGTTCCCAAAAGAATGCCGGTGGTTATGGTTTCAACGGATGGAGTATCTATAACTCAGTCGTTGAATATCTTGATCATCACCGTAAAGGCGATGCAAATGACCGAGCATTGGCAACCATTGAAGAAAATTCGTGGGTAAACAAAGCAAAGATCACCGCACAGCAAGCAGTGTTGCAACTCGCATAAATCTCACATCCCCTCGATGAGACTTGAATACCACCCCGACGCTGGGGTGGTATTCTTGTTTTATGGGCGACAGTTTATGGGACGATTTCATAGGTAAAAAGATAGAGTTACCCCTCACAAACATCCCGAAAGATTTATTGAGAGAGTTATCTGAGTTTGTTCAGAATGCTTTAGAGAAAGAAGACAAATTAATGAGTTTTACCACCGAGGTGTTAGATGAGTTATACCGAGAGATAGCCGATGATGATGTCGCCGCATCACATATCGTTTCCTACCTCCAACGCCGACACCATTGGGATGTGGAGTTGCTTGCCGAACGCCGAGATATAGACGAAATGCTGATGGCAAAACACAATATTTTTGACGAACACATGTGGGACAAAGTGATGAACACCACCGCAATATCCGATCTTCACCATGAAACCTTTAAACTCTCCCAGAAATACATTGCTCGCGCAATTGCGGAAGTATTGGCCAAAGACGGGACTGTCGAACAGCCGGCGTTTTAGATCAGATCTGCTGCCTCCAGCGGATCCCCCTCGATGATTTCGATTGCTGCTGTAAATCTGGTTCCTTCTTCGTTGTCCACAGATGTAACCTTAAACCCAAGCGAATCAAGCACTAAATTAGCCACACCTGCCATATCTTCTTCAAAAGCAGTGATTTCTTCGTCGGTCGTTTCGTCGTCGACCGCCAGGGAAACAAGAATATCGACCAGCAAATCATGGACTTTAAGCCGGGCTTCATCCGGAGTTGTCGCGCTCATGTGTTGTATCTTAGTCCCGTCTTGACTATAATTCAAGCAACTACCCAACCATAAGGGTTGGGATTTACATTAGGAGGATACGAAGTGAGTGCATCACCAGTAACACTGATTGGTAATTTAACCGCAGACCCGGAACTGAAGTTTCTACCAACAGGAGTTGGTAAGTTGGCTTTCAGCATCGCAGTAAACCATTATTGGACTGACACAGATGGTGAAAAACAGGAGAAGGTTTCCTTCTTCAACATTGTTGCGTGGCGCAATTTGGCCGATGATGCTGCGAACGTCCTGACCAAAGGTGTCCGCGTTGTAGTAACGGGACGGTTGGAACAACGCTCGTGGGACGACAAGGAAACCGGCGCGAAACGATCGACAGTCGAAGTTCTGGCCGACAATATTGGATTGGCCGTTGGCAACATTGAATCATTTGTTAGAAAGCAGAAACCAGAAGGACAAACTGGGAATTATGCACCGAAAGCAAAAGCGGCTTCTGGGTCGGTTCGGAACACACCGAAACCAATGGCTCAAGTTCAACTTGAAGAAGAAGAGGCTTGGTAAAAATCTAGTTCTCAAACTCTCCCAATAAATATCACCCGTGAGTGATGCTTGGGATGTTTGTTAGTTCCGTTCTTCTATATCTCTTTTATTGTGTGATCGTATTCTTTTTCTAGATTTTCGTGACGCATTGGGTTATAGAAATCGTTGTATGTTCGTTTGATATTCGGATTGCGTAATGGGACGAATCTGATACGCACCGTAGTCCACGGTTGCTTGACATACCACTCGTATGCTTCCTGACCGTTTGCGAACGCACCATACTGCTTTTCGCTTTCAGACGCAGTTCCGCTGACGGTCGCAATCAGGGGTGTTGTCGGGAACAATGTTGTGAGACGATACCAAACTTTTGCTAGTTGTCGTGTTTCGTTTTGTTTTGTTAGTTCTTCGTAGTTGTCTAGTTCTGTTGCTTGCTTGCTCATCGTATTGCCCACGCCCAATCTTCTTCCGTTGCTTGTTGCGGTTGTGGGTTCGCTACCACGACGGTTTCGGTTTTTAAGTTGTGTGCTACCACTCTGTCGTGTTGCACAAGAACTGTGATATCACCTGAGAATTCATAAAAATAGTCGCCGAGGTCTACTGCGCCGCATTTTGTATCTGCTACATATTGCGCGTATGCGAGTAGACGATCGGCTTCTGTTTCGTAATCGTCTTTCGGACGATCGGGGGGCATTTGCTCTTTTGGTTTACGCATTACTTGTAACTTTCTAGTAGTTGGTTGAATTCAACGCCGAGTTGATAGTTGTATGCGTGTGTATTCGCTGAGATTAGTTCGTCGTCCTGTTGCGACAAGTCCAATATCAACACACTGTCCGCACCCATGCCGTCTCGTCCAAGAACATTGACTTCAGTTTCGCCGTCCAACCAAGTTTCACGAACATGGTGGTGTCCGCAAACATGGAATTGTGGTGTTACTTTGTCAAGGATTTCTTTTACAAGATGTCGTTGTGCGATGGATATTTGTATGTCATCTTTGTATGTGATTTTCTCGCCGTTGTTATACGGTGCGTCGTGGGTCATCAAGATGTCTACAGGTTGAGGTGAGAGTAGGTCTACATCAAACGGGTTGATGAGTTCACCACGCCACCAAGATTCGCCTTCTACACGGTCTAACCAATCGACAGAATACGCACCTCCGTAACCCATCAAGGTGTTGCCTGCGATGGTGAAGCGACACCCACGAGGGATGTATTGACACCACTCGTTAGGGGTGTTGATAGGTGCGTGCTTACCGAATTTGTCGGTGAGGTCACGAAGTATGTCATGGTTTTCGTGGTTGCCGTCAATCCACAAGAACTTGATTTGTGCTTGTTCTGCGAGTTGCGCTACGCGATTTACGAACTTTTGTCCACGAGGTAGGTGAACCCAGTATCCGAAGTCGCCTACGGAGATGATGTGTGTGCAATCTTGTTCGCTCGCATATTTGATTACCCACTCTGCGTGTTTCGTGTCGCCGTGGATATCGCCGGCAAATAGAACTCTTTGGTTTAGTTGTCTAGTGTTGTCTAATTGTTTCATACTTCCATTATATAGCGTTACAGTCATATTGTCAAGCCCATAAACGCCCTATTTTAAAGGCTTTCTGTGATATATCGTGAAATAAGGTAGTGTATTTGCATGACCACAACAGAACTAATCGCCCGTATGCCCGAAGACTTCGTAGAACTGGTGGGTCGTTTTATCGCCGACCCCGATATCAACACCGAACATCTCGACGTTCAGGAACTAATGCCGTCGCAGCCGTGTGTGGCCCTCATCGCCAACCATCTGGGGCTCGACAAAGATCCGATCGGGACTGATGAGTTGGATCAGGCAAAAGCATGGCTCGATGAACAATCTTCTTGGCAAGACCGGTCGTATGCGGTTCAAAGAAAACTCGCTGAGAAATACCCGTTTGCTGAGGAGCAGGCACTAAAAGGTGAAATCCCAATGTGGATGAACGCAAAATGGGCACCAAAGTTATTATTTGCGTGGTCGGACGGTTTGCGTGATGCAGTCTTAGAAGCAGAAGAATATGTGGAGGAAGTCCAATGAACGAGGAAATTATGCCACCAGAAGACAATCTTGAAATCGCAATCGATGAGGCAGCGAAGGATTTGACCCCAACTCGATCCAGGCTCGTCGGTAAGAAAAAGAAGGACAAAGACGGGACTGAACTTTCCTCGCCGGCACAAGAACAGGTTTTGTTCCGGGCTTCAACTGAAGACAAACAAAAGTGGGAAGAATGCGCCAAACATTTGGGGATTTCTATGGCGGAGTTCCTGCGTGTTGCGGCTAATGAAAAGGTTGAAAGAAGCACTGTCGTATGTGAACACCCACAAGAGTTCCGTAAAACATATCCCTGGAGAGAGGATTGTTTGAAGTGCGGGAAGGTTCTGTGGGTTAAGAACGACAACGTCAACTTTGGGAATCGTCGTTAGTTGAAGCCCCGTAAACCGCTTAAACGATCGCCGCTGAAACGGTCCACAAAACCAATCAAACAGAAGTCGGCTAAACGGGAAGTTGCTGATGTGGAAAGACGCATCTTTGTCGCAATGATGCTGAACAAACACCCGTATTGTGTTGCGTGTCCTGTGTTCGCTGAACATGATGGCTTAGTCACTTATGCCCGTAAGCCCTCTCGTGACATTCACGAGTTAGTGCGTCGTTCTCAGGGTGGCTCAACGGTTAGTGAGGGGAACTGTATCGCTGTGTGCCGTCCCTGCCATACGAGGATAGGCAACTACCCTCAGTTGGCGTTTGACTTAGGGCTTGCTAAACGGTCGTGGGAATAACACCCGTAGCACTATTTTCGTTTGCGTCCATGTCTTTGTTCATGTCGAACGCCCATGCGATACAACCATAAACCGGCTAAGAGCAAGATTAACCCCGTGATGAAACTCATATAGTTTTATTCCTCTTACAAAAGTCAATGAACTTAGACATTACATAATCAACGAACTCTGATTTTACTATTGCTTCATCGTGTTCTTTAACAACAGTGAACTCAGGTAAACCTTTATCGTTGTAAACATAAGTTACACACTTACCTACACTCTCCCCGTGATACCCGTAGGTCGCCACAGTCAATGCCTCAGAAACAGGTGAATTGGGGTTGTGTTTATATTCGCGTGCTAGATCGCCTCTCTGATAATCGCCGATACGGTCTACAGGTTTGAGACGAACATAACTATCAACGACAACGCTGACAGTGTCAAACTCAGTTAACCCGTCACTGAACGCTTCACTCAACACATCAGGCAACGACTCAAAAGGATGCCCGTCCACGCCGCTTTGACGGCACTCGAATACATCACCTCTTTGAAAGACAACGAAAGACTGCATATCGCTAATGCCATTATCTTCTTTACATATCTCCGTCTTACGAAGTTGCGCTATCTTTGCGACCTTCTCTACCTCTAACGCTATGTCAATCATCTCTTTACCCGTGTGCCTTTTTTGTCAATCAACAAACATTCTCTATACGCCTCTGCCCTAGTGTCATGAGACGACACAGGCGAATTGTTATTGAGTGTGTCAATCACTAACCACTTAGTGGAAGGATATCTATCAGGTGATATGTCGTATCTATAATTCATCTCACTCCTTTTAATCTAGTAAATATTAATCTAGTAAATAATCTACAGACTCAAT
>Ga0255063_1000010_pt1 | contig 52089 bp, 54 predicted proteins | sample Colum_Cont_RepA__3_FD_188458 | JGI IMG/M metagenome (GOLD analysis project Ga0255063, IMG submission 188458) | Freshwater microbial communities from Columbia River, Oregon, United States - Colum_Cont_RepA_0h | ecosystem: Environmental > Aquatic > Freshwater > River | place: USA: Oregon... | reverse complement strand
CAAGCAAATTAATATTAAGTCATTTAACTGGTGGATTTTATAAAATAAACTTACATAAGGAAGATTTTATAAAATCTGAGTCTGAGGATATTTGGGTGCATGAAAAAGAACCCCCGAATTTGGATAGTTGGATGGACAGCCTTGTTTGGCAGTTAAACAAGTTCGCCTTAAATTCCGAGCATGAAAAACAAACAGACTATTCTTGGAGTGAATCCGATTTGGAAAACGGATACAAAGAAGTCCACATGATTTCTGGTTCCTTTCACTTTTCAACAAGAGACTTTCTGTTTGACTGCGAGGCTGATCCGCGACTATTTTTTTGGGGCGAGGAGCACGTTTTAGCAATGAGGGCATGGACTCGCGGATACCGTATATACGGCATGAAAATCAACACGCAGTATACGAGTGGCAAAAACGGTGCATATCTAGAATCTGTGGGGTTGGACGATTGGCGCAACAAAGTCAAAGTGGAGCAATGTAACAAACCAAGAACGCTGGGTGGAAGTCAAATGGATCACCATGCTTCAGTGATCTTAAAAGGTGAAGAACTTGGTTTCTACGGTGCAAAAGATAAAGAATCATACGATGCGTACATGAGCAAAATAGGTTTAGACAGATTTGCCCGTGATAAATAAAAAATCTGCGCCACAGAAGACTATTCTCTCCATTGACAAACAAGGCGCGTGGGGTGACGTCTCTTATTATCACAAACTTGAATGCGGACATATTGAAGTCCGAAAAAGGGCGTCATCTGCACCGAAAATTGCTTGCACTTGGTGCGTCATCGGGGAGGAAAAGGGAAGAGAACTCAAAGCATTAACTATCGTTCAGCCACCCACCCTTGAAGAGGTGTGGGATTTTTATGATGAATCAATAAATGAGGAAGTTAATGTTGCTCAACTTCGGGCAGGGATTGCGAGTTCCATAGGTTGTCCACAGGACAGTGTTGAGGTTGTGTCAGAGGTGGGCGAAGACAACATTCTTCGCGTGAACTATGTGACAGTTTTTTTAGATATTGAACTTGCAAAGAAAATTGGGAAATACGAGAAAAACATTTGAACTCCCTGACAGGGGTTGTAGTGTTAGGCGAACATTACACGGATAACAAGTCAACTCGGGGGGGATTTTGGACACTCAGGATATAAGTGACTTTTTTGATACGAGCAAAGCCTCGTGCAAGGGGAAAGACATCACCTTGTTCTATCCAAATCTGCCCGCTGGTCAGCATCGCAAAGATGTTGAATTAGCAAAAGAGATGTGCAAGGAATGTGAAGTCGTTGAGGGTTGCCTAGATTATTCCCTCCGCTATGAACCGCTTGGAGTTTGGGGTGGAAAAAGTGAAATTGAAAGAGAAATTCTGAGACGCCAGCAAAAAATAACTTTGCCACTTGATCGCAGGGCATCACCCACTGTCCGAAGGTCGGTTAACGCAGGAAGAGTACAGAGGATTATTAATAGATTAGACTTAGCAAATGAGTAATGCTTCTGTCCCACAACATGTTGACAGGTTCCTCTCAAAACTGAACGGTGTCCGTCCTACAAGTAATGGCTGGGAGGCTCGTTGTCCATGCCGTAACGACGATAACAATCCATCGCTCTCTGTGGGCTTAGGAAATGAAGACAAAATTCTACTTACCTGCCATCGCGGGCAGGGCTGTTCCGTTGATCAGGTTTGTCAGTCGGTGGGGTTAAAGTTGGCTGATCTTTATCCTGAAAAGAAAGAGGAACGCAAACTTTCTCTTGTCGCTACATACGATTATCGTGACGAAAACGGGAAACTTCTTTTTCAAAAGCAACGGTTCGTGGATCAGTGGGGAAAGAAAACTTTCCGACAAAGACGACCAGACCCTGCCAATAAGGGCAAATACATTTTTTCTTTGGACGACACACCAAAGGTTTTGTATCGCCTACCCGATGTCCTCCACGCTAAAGACAATGGAGAAGTGATTTGGCTTGTTGAAGGTGAAAAAGATGCTGACAATATGGTCGCTTTGGGTTTCTGTGCGACAACACCACCAAACGGTGCGGGCAAGTGGCTTGACATACATACTCGCGCATTAGAGGGCGCTCAGGTGTGGATTATTGCGGACAATGACAGTGTAGGTAGAGACCACGCAAAAATGGTTACTAAAACACTTGAACAAAACGGATGCACTGTTGTCAGTTGGGTTCCTCCAAATAATTTTAAAGATGTATCAGAACTTTTAGGTGCTGGTGGAACAATTGATGATCTAGTTGAAATGAAAGACTCCGAACCTTTGGACGACATAGTCCAACATGAAGAAGAGGAACAACAAACCGAAGCGATCGTTGAAGCGACGACACCACTAGTTGCGCTTGCTGAAAGATTGAATTCCCTGTTAATCCGTGAGGATATTTCGGAGAATGTTCGCTTAACAAAAGCATCAATGCTTATCGGCTCATTTGGACGTGAAGATGAAATTGATAGGGGAAGACTTGTCAATTGGTCGCAATTTTTGTTGGAGACCGAGAACGAAGACTATGACTGGATTATCCCTAATGTTCTTGAGCGTGGAGAGCGAGTAATTGTTGTAGCCGCTGAAGGCGTCGGAAAAACAATGCTCGCAAGACAGGTGGCGATCTGTAGTTCATTCGGCATCAACCCATTCACCATGTCTCGCATGAAACCCATACGAACATTAACTATTGACCTTGAAAACCCTGAGCGAATCATTAGAAGAACTTCGGCGAACATCATGGGTGCAGCGCGCCGTCTTGGCTATTTGGACGGTGAACCTGAGTGTCATATCCTGATTAAGCCGTCAGGTGTTGATTTGATGCGTCCGTCAGACAGATCAATTATTGAAGAAGCAGTTGAGACCATTAAACCTGATCTAATTTTGCTCGGTCCGATCTACAAATCTTTTGTTGATCCGGGTGGCAGGACATCGGAATCAATCACTGTTGAAGTAGCCAAATACTTTGACATGTTGCGTGATTACTACAACTGCTCATTGTGGCTTGAGCACCACGCCCCATTGGGGACATCTTCTACCACTAGAGATTTGCGACCGTTCGGTTCTGCCGTGTGGTCACGCTGGCCGGAGTTCGGTCTATCTCTGACTCCTGACCCAACGGCTGTGGGGGATTATGTCTATGATGTGCGACATTTCCGTGGCGCGCGAGATGTACGGGAGTTCCCGACTAAAATGAGAAGAGGGAAAATCTTCCCATTTGAAGTTATTGAATTTATGAAAGCATCCTGACATGGCTGAAAAAGGTTTAACTAGAGAATTTCTTGCCGAGCGTGACTTGCGTATTTTCAAGATGCGTCAGGCTGGTGTTCCAATCGCTGAGATAGCACGCAGGTTCGGGGTCGGTACTTCCAATGTTTCCAACTCAATCCGAAGGCAACTTGGCAAGTTGAATCAGGAGGCTTTGCTGGCTTACCCCGAGGTTCTTCAGATGGAACTTGAGCGTTTGGATGCTCTGCAATCCGCAATCTGGCCGTTAACACAACACCGAAAACAAAAAATGGACGACGGCACAGAGGTTTCTATTGAGCCAGATATCAAGGCTGTGTCTACTGTTCTTTCTATTATTGATCGTCGCGCAAAATTGTTGGGTATGGAACAAACGAATGTGAATGTTCAAATGGATGTTCGCGATGCTTCTCCGTTGCGGGCTGTTTTGGCTGGCGCACCGGGTGTGGTTCAGACGGAGAAGTTTGATTCTGAGGCTGAGGCTAAGAAACTTTTGATGCTTATGAGCGATGCGGGAATTATGCCTCGTGAGACAATCAAAGAATTGCTCGGTGATTTGTCTGCGTTGGGTGAGGGCGAAGATGATATTCAGGATGCTGAAATAGTTGATGCCGAAGAATGATTAGTATCACAAAAAGAGATTGACACTATCTAATTTCGTAAAACGATAGTTTCTTGCAGTTGATCGCTCGCAGAGATGGCATCATGTATTCCTATGATTATTGCATTTCTTATTACAGCGGCGATCGTTGTTTCAACTCACTCATTCCTGATGAATTCCATTGATAAATTTGACCGTTACGGCGATACTGGCGGTTCATTCCGCGAATGGACAGAGTTTGAAAAACAGAAAAATCCGTTAAATTTCTAATTACCTTTTTCTGTCGTAGTAATACCCTGAGTTTTTCCATTGTTTAACGTTTGGGTCACCAAGCAGTGAGGTCATATTCTTTTCGTATCCTTCGTCAACTGCACCTTCATATTGCTTTGAGTTGCTGTAGTGACCGATGATCGCTTTTCGTGTAATTTGTTTATTGGTTGGTATGAGTGCACGGTGAATTAGATTCCCATGCCAAATGAGAACATCCCCTTTTTCGGCAAGAAATGTAAAGTGCTGAATTTCTTTGTGATCTTCAATCTGCCGTTCTATTTCGTGGTTAAACCACCTGCCGTCTCTAATCTCACCATTATTTTCACCGAAATAAACTGAATACTTGTCAATATCCCACTTGTGCGATTTGGGTATGAGTTGGAATGGTCCTGATTCGGGCAACACATTTTCTGATGCAACCCAAGCACCAATATAGTTATTGAATGCAACTGGGTTGGATAATGTTGAATCATGATGCCAAGGTTTTTCACTGCTCATAGCCCAAGTGTCCACGCGATGAAGAGCAACGGCAAGTTCTAATTCAACAAAAAATTCAGAAATAATTGGACTGCACATTATGTCCATTACTTCGGGATGTTCTAGGTGCTCTGACTCTTTATCCCACCCAAAATTATTTCCATATTGATCAGTTTTGTCGGAGTTTTCTTTATCCCATGCACAATTGTATTCATCTATAAGACTTTCGCTTATAGCCTTTTTGAATACCACATAACCATTTTCGTGGAAAAAATCTATTGGTTCCATTTTCTTATTTATACATCGTCCCTATAAAATATTTCAAATCCGCAGTGCATTACTGCTGAGGCAAGTGTACCAAAGTATGTTTCTCGGTCTAGAGATGAGTCAATCGGTTCCTGTTTTAGTTTCAACGACGCTTTTAGCGCTGCGGGGTATTCAATATCGCGCATTGCTTTCCCGCCATTAAACCAAAGCACATCGCCGAAATCAACTTTTCTTCCTAGTTGCACCTTGTATGGCATCGCCACAAAAATATGGTCGTCAAGTGTTAGGTGGGTAAAAGATACGCATTCTGTTACTGGTGAGTCTTTTAAAGCAAAAAGTTGTGCGAGGTTTTCACCAGATGTTTCGGCTGGAGCCATTGAGCAGTATCCTTCGGCTGCGATGGTGAATTCTGTGATTCCCCAACCACGACGCATGATCACGGAAGCCTCTATTAATGATCGGATCCGCTCATCTTTAGGTATGGAGAAAGTATTTTTAAGTTGAATTATTGTTGCCAACTCATTATTTTTCCACCCAAATATGTTTATATTTAAATCGGAGCCAATTCCATCTTCTTCAATTAAAGAAGTTTTTGCAGTTTTGATTGACTCGGCGCATAGCGCTATTTTGTCAAATTCTGTTTCGTAGAAGCCTGTATACATGTTAGGAAACCCTACTGTATGGTCACTTCGCCAAAATGATGGGGTTGCATTTATGCTATTTATTTTGTACTAGTGTTTTTTCTATGACATCAAAACAACCAAAAAAATCCAATAAAAAGAAGGCTCCCGTCAAGAAGGCGTCTGCAAAGAAGACTCCTACAAAGAAGACTCCTGCTAAAAAGGCTCCTGCCAAAGAGGCATCTGGACTGAAAACTAAGGGACTTGTCGCTGCTAAGGATCCTTATTTGTTGGCAAAAGTCGGTGAAACGAAAGAACAATTCGCAAATGCCGAAAAGTTCATGAAGGTCATGGCTGAACAGACTGCCGTCATCAGAGTTAATGATGTGAAATCTTTGCCTCTTCGCAAGAAAATGCTTGCGTGGTTCAAGATTAGCAAGTAGTCTTAACCCCAATGAGGGGTTTACGAGGGGAAAAATGACAAACGAAGAAACAGTGCTGCCATTTGTTATTGATTCAAACATTCTCCTTGGTGATGTACGGGAAACTCTTGCGTCTTTGGCGGATAACAGTATTCACTGCGTTGTCACCTCACCACCGTATTGGGGTCTAAGGGATTATGGAACTGCCACTTGGATTGGTGGCGATCCTGAATGCTCTCATAAACGGGATAGTAAGTTCAGTGAGAGTTGCTCAACTGGACAGAAACTTCTTGAAGGCGCTATCGGTGACGGCATTTATAAAGTCCAATGCCCTCGTTGCGGAGCGATGCGCAAGGATAGCCAACTTGGTTTAGAGCCAACCGTTGACGAATATGTAGAACATATGGTGGAAGTGTTCCGTGAAGTTCGCAGAGTTTTACGAGAAGACGGAACGCTCTGGTTGAACCTCGGCGACTCTTATGCAGGTAGCAACGGGAATGGGTGGAAGCAGTCAATCGCTTCTACTAATGCTTCTAACGCTGGTGGGGAGAACGAAGATTTCAGAGCCAAAATAGGTCGCGATGACGGCGATCTCAAACCTAAAGATTTAGTTGGTGTTCCTTGGCGTGTTGCCTTTGCTTTGCAAGCAGACGGCTGGTATTTGCGTCAAGACATTATTTGGGCTAAACCGAATCCGATGCCCGAATCTGTTCGCGATAGGTGCACCAAAGCGCATGAGTACATGTTTCTGTTGACGAAGAAGTCACATTATTTCTTTGACAGTGAAGCAATAAAAGAACCAGCAAAATATGCTTACGACGACAGGGGGTCTCGTGCAGACAGCCGTAAAGATGCAGGTATTTCTAACGCAATGCATGGCTCAACTGGAGCCTTTAGGAACAAGAGGTCTGTATGGACTGTGACAACGAAACCATTCAAGGGAGCGCACTTCGCGACCTTCCCGCAGGATCTGATAGAGCCTTGCATCTCCGCTGGTACGAGCGAAATGGGATGTTGTGCTCAATGTGGGTCACCGATGGTCCGTCAAGTGAATCGCAAGAGAATAGCCCGAAACGAACTTCCAGTGAACGATCCTCGTTACCGTCCAAACAACTACGAAGGCGCATATGGGGAAATAAATGGCAAGGGAGACGCAGGTTATTCCCAAACCGACACAATCGGGTGGGAAAAGGCTTGCAAATGCGAAACCGCTGAAACAGTGCCCTGCACAGTGCTTGATGTGTTTTTTGGTGCTGGCACTACTGGCGTGGTGGCACAAAAGTTGGGTAGATCATATTTGGGCTGTGAGTTGAACCCCGAATATGCGCAGATTGCGACTGAGCGTCTATCTGCCGAAAAAGAGAAGTTGAGAATTGCCCGTGAGATTGAAGAAAGCCAACTCACGCTTTTTGAGGTTGCTTCTGAGGGGTAATAAATGTTGTATTATTTACCTACATAGGTATTCCAGTATTTCTCTTTGACTTGGAGGTCAAAAATGTCAGCATCAGCACCACTTCTTCTCCCAATGACGGTTACAGGCGCAGTCGCAACAACTTCTTCAGTTGTTACCCGCGTTCCTGTTTCGGGTCGTGTTCGCGCAATCACGGTTGCTGCTGGTACCGCACCTGTTGGTTCAGTTTTGAGTGGAACAGTTCGCAAGGCTAGCGCCGCTGGAACTGTTGTCGGAACTTGGTCAATCGCCGCTGGTGCAGTTTCGGCTGTAGCAACAATGTCAACCGTTGATGGTGCCGATGAACTCGCAGCAGACGATCTTGTTTACTTGGTTGTTGGTGCAGTTGGTTCGGGAACCGCTGGTTCTAACTTGACCGCTCTTCTTCAAATTGATCAATCAGCAGATCAAGATGGTTCAGATGTTGTTGCAGTAGCAACACTTCGTGGCAACCACCCAGGTGGAGTTGTAGCCTGATAATTAAGTAAGTAAAAATTTAAACCCGACAAATAGTTGATCCCCCACATCCGTGCAGGTCTGTGGGGGATCAACTATTTACGGGCGTAGAACTGTTATAGCAACCCTGTCACTTGCTTTTCTAAGCAGAGCAACAGCATCTTCTTTAGTGCAAATAGCGCACCACTCTGCTATTTCTTTTCCTGTAATAAGTTCTAGATATTCACAGAAGAATCTTGCTCGTCCACACATGAATGGCGCAACACCACATTCCTCTGCATCAGCAATTCCTTCTGCGAGTAGTTTTTCTTTCGCACCGCATGCAAGAAGTATCGCACCCCAAATGTCTACCTCTTTTGAGTACGGGTCATATGTCGTGTGGTTGGAGAACCCATGTTTCTCTAATATTTCTATAGCCTGCTCGTAGACATGATGAGCACCAAGTTCTTTTAATGTTGGGAACATTATTCTGTTTCAATCCCATTTTTTTTACAAAGATCGGCATATGCAAGATTCGGACTTTCCCCTATCCCAACTGTCTGTTGGTACTCGTCGGTGAATAGATCAACGGCATCGCAGTCGTCACCATGAAAGTAATTGAACATAGGTTCGGTGAATTCATCGCATTCTGGGAATGCAATCCACTTTCCGCCTTCATATATCCCGCTATACCTCGCCTGTCTAATGACGACGGGGTAAAGGCTGATTATTTTTTTGGTCATGTCACTTTATTGGGCAGGCACCAGTCGCACAATCGTCAATGGTGAGATCCATTCCTGTTGCCTGACTGAGTGGAATGCTCATGTCAATTTTCTTTAATAGCGAACCATACTGTTCTGGTGTGATTTCTTCGTATGGAGGCAAAGGGAAGTTGTGGTCGGCGTGAAGTAGGAATGAAACAGACTTGACACCTGTGTCGTAGTTCTTGGAGAGCCACTCTTTGATGGATTCAAGTTCTTCCTTGCGGTAGTACACGGTCACCGAAACGGCGTTGTCTGCCCACTCGGTTTGCATTTTCCGTACCCACTCAAGTTGCTCAACGGCTGTCATGTTTTCTGCGAGAACTGCGTTGTCTGGTGACTTGCATGGGAATTCAACGACGTAGCGTGTGTGGTCTTCGCGACCGTCAATGCCGATATCCCAAACAACCTTGTGTCCTCGTTTGCGGAGACCGTCAACAAGGGCGTCAGACGCTCCAAAACGCACCCTACGGATGTAGAACGGTGCGAATGCGGGATGAATGCCCGGAGTGATCCCGGGGAGCAATGAGAGCGTCCCTGATGGCTGAACGGTTGTCAACCTGACAGAACGAGGGAAACCTTTTTCCTTTGAATAGTTGACATCAAATTCGTCAAGGTTGCGGTATGCCTCATCCAACCAAGAAACCTGTTCCTCGGAAGCCTGTAGAACACCAGAGATGCTTTGTCCTAGACGCGCATTTTTGGCAACAATTGCATTTGTTTTGGCGTAAGGGTAAGCAAGACGAGTGATTTGCTTTTGAACCATGTAAAGGAGTTCTGATAGTTCCTTGAACTGCTCAATACTGCATATGTTCGGCAAGAAAATTGTCGCAAGGTTGCAGGACTCTCCGTCACCCAAACCAATTTCTGCACATGGGTTGAATCCTTCAATAGTTTTATCTGCTCGTTCTTCTTTGAGTCGTCCGAACTTTCGGGCGAGGCGACGATTCACCAAGCCGTACGGCTCACCGCCACCTGTGTAGCCCTTCCATAGTTCTGGCATGATGTGGTCGTAGTAGTCGGCGTAGATGCTGTTGTTTGAGTTTGCTCGGTAGCCGGGGATATCTCCCGAAGCCCAGTTCTTTGCTCGCAAAAACAGAACATCGTCAGGGTCGCCGATAGCGATCTGTGCGGAGCGTCGTGATGATCCTGAAACAACAACCCGACCGATGATGTTGCAAATGTCAAGGACATCAATTGAACGAAGTTTTTTTCCTTCGCGTGCTTCCATTACTTTACAAATGTCTGCAATTCCGTCTACCAACGCACCGGGTCCGCTTGCTGTTCCACCGAATGTTTTTAGTGGTGCACCGAATTCGCGAATAAGGATCGTTGAATAGGAGAAAGATTTACCTGTATCAAAATAAGACTTAAGGACGCTGTGTAGTAGCCGTCTCCAACCTTGACGAGAGTCAGGAACAATGATGTCTGCATCGTTTGAACGGTCGTGTGTGATTTTTACATTAGGCAAAACTTTTGGTAGATCATGAATTTTTGCTCGTTCAACGGAGAATCCAACTCCACCGCCAAGCATCAGGTGATCAAAGAGGAACTCAAAATCTTCTACTTTTTCTATGTTTACGAAATAGCAGTTATTCAGTGAAGCGGCATTGAACTGCTTGATCAACGGAGTTCCAAGTTGCCATAGGGCGCGACCAGAGAACGATCCACGCAGGTGAAATACATGGTCAAAAAGTTTTTCTGCTTGATCTTTTGTGAGTGGTGTCCCAATTTCTACTGCACCGTTCACGCATCGCTGTACTGTTTCCAACCAAGTTTCGTTTCGGTTCAACTCTTCAATCCGACGAGAGTATGTGCGTAGGTAGACAACCTCGCCAAGACCGCTGAATCCCCATGGGGGTGTCTGTGTTTTGTATCGGTCTACAAATTCTTGGGATAACAGCGAAGTCATTACATCCTCTTTCGGCGCACTAGGCAATATGGGTGGAGAACAATAGTACAGCACCAAGTATTTTAAGTAAAATCCTAATTACGGGTAAGGTTATATTTTCTTGCCTCAGATAAAGGGATCACTTGACCGACAGCAAATTTGCGAACTTTGGCGAAAACACCAGCAGAGATTTCTTCGTCTACAAAAAAATCTTCTTCTATTCTAAATGTTTGCTTGTCATCTAGTGATTTGAAGATACCCAATCCGAAAAGTCTTTCAGGAGGTTTATGTCCTTCGGGTACGCAGTTGCCGTTCGGGTCACCGCAAACAATGCATGGTTCGGAGACTGCTCGCAAGATTTCTATGTCACCAAAAATGTACTCAGGCATAGGCAATTATACCTCGCCCTAGGAAAAGGAAAAGGAGCGCCTTTCGGCGCTCCTTCCCTTCTATGCGAGGGGGCATAGACTGATTGCCCCAAATGTTAGTTTTTGGGTGCGAACTTGTTTTCCAACTTCATTGCCTTCATTTCTTCTGCAAAAAGTTCATCAAACTCTTCGGTGTATCGGGTTTGTAGAACAAAAGATGCACGACGCTTCGCCTCGTTGCGACGCTTTGCCTCAACTTTGCGCAGTTCGGCGCGACGGGCGCGCTCCTCTGCGGGTAGTGGCTTGCGTCCACGGCTAACCCCAAGTTTCTTTTTCAGTTGCTGATATGTTGTAGCCATATTGGGCTCCTATTTCTGTCTAGTGGTTTATGTCTTCCTGAAAAGAGAGACTAACTAACATGTCGGAGAAAAACAACTTTTTATATAAAAAAACTTAAATATATATTCCTTGTATTCAGAGGGTTTTGTCGGGTTGCCAAACGCCACACATGGGGGCTACACTTACGGTATGAGTAATATACCTACAAATACTAAAGAAAGCGAATATATGGAAACCTCACTAATAGCCATGCCGACCGTCAGAAACCTTCAAGAAGCACGAAGCCAATGCCTTGAATATGACGCTGTAATCACCGCCGGTCCTTTCAAGGACGAAGTGCGTGACTTCAAACACCCTATACATAAGGTCGTTGAATTCAGGGACACCATGTTTGAAAGCAATGGCGGACCGACATTTGACGATGTTGTTGAACTGATTGAATTTGGCGTTGGAGTTCCTAAGTTGTTGGTTCACTGTCACGCAGGAATATCTAGGTCTACAGCAACAGCATGGGGCGTGGCAATAGCAAATGGCGTTGACCCGCTTGAAGCATTTTTGACGCTACAAAAACAGCATCCGATTGAGAAAAGTTTCTATCGTGGTGCTCGTCGCACTTTTGCACCCAACACGCTGATGGTCAAACATTTAGATAACTATTTCAATCTTGGAACAACTCTTTCAGAGATACGCAACAACCACACAGAGATGGGTTGGTAATTTGATGAAAGTTTTTTGGAACGAAAACTACACATGTATTAAGCATGATTTTGATACATCACGGAAATCAAACAACATTGTCAGCATGATCAATTCGGATAACGATATTGCCGAAAGGGTTCGCTTACTTAAAGACATACCCGAAATCCAAATTGTTGACCCTGAGCAGATCACGGACATTTCTGTAACGGATCGCCTCATCAGCAAATGGCTCACCCCGAAATATGTTGAAGCACTAAAGACAAATAATGATTCACATCTATCGCAAAGCCAAGGTTTTGGTTGGTGCAAAAACACATACAAGTTTGCTCGCGCACACACGCACGGCTTAGTGGCATCAGTAGACGATGTGAAGGCAGGCTCTAACAGGAGCGGAAGTCTTTCCTCGGGTCTTCATCATGCTTCAAGGGGTAGCGGTGCGGGGTTTTGCACTATCAACGGGATAGCACTGTCAGCGATCCACGCATATCAGCAAGGATTTGAACCTATTGTTCTTGATTTTGATGCTCACTGTGGCGGTGGAACCATGGACTTTTTGAAGGAATTCAACAAGAACTTTCAAACATCAGTTAAACCGATCCGACACATTGACTTATCAACGAACTGGTTTGACGAATATGACATTGCCGAAAACGAGACATGGGCTTCCCTACATGTTCTTGGTCGTGAAGAAGACTATTTAGAGGAAATTAGGAATGCCTTGAATTTGGCAGAACCGTTCGTAACAGATAAGACACTATTTATCTATAACGCAGGAATTGATCCAATAGGATCTCACGGGATAGACGAAAGCGTCATAGCGGAACGAGAGAAAATGGTTTCTAATTTCATTGGTTCCAACAAGGCTATTTTTGCTTTAGCAGGCGGATATTCTGGCGGAAAAACAACACGAGATGATGTGGCAAAAACTCACCTCCGAACTATCTATGGTTGGTCATGGCAGACGAAATAATTCACGGGCTTTACGCCACATACACGAACTCTAAATGTAGATGCGGACTATGCAAAAAAGCAGCCGCCGAATACATGCGTGGGTACAGAAAAACCTCAGCAGGAAAGTCTCAGGCTAGGTTTCACCAAATCGTTGCCAACAAGCGTTCACAGATCGCCATTAAATGGATTAAAGATAACCATCCAGAACAATGGGATAGAATATGTTCACGAGCGATCAGGATTGTTGAAAAACAAGAAAACGGAGAATGAAATGCCTTACGGCGGAGACAATATGGAGAATCGTTTTGAAGAGTTTGTTGAAGAAACAAACCAAAAACTAAAAGAACTTGAAACGATGATTCGCATTCTTCAGTCTGAGTTGAATTCAGCAAAAAGAGAAACCGTGAAAGTCAACATAACTAATCAGGACATCAAAAGTTCACTTGGCTCAACTATAAAAACAGTCGGCGATCTAGTGCGGAAAAACGGTTTCAAGAAGTGAACCGATACACAGGTAGCAGTAATCAAGAGGCATTTGTTTTAGACATTCTTGATTATAAAAAAGATGGCTTTTATGTTGAACTAGGCGCGTTTCATTCATCTGAAGGTAGCAACACCAATGTTTTAGAAAAGCAATTCGGGTGGCAGGGTGTCTCGTTTGAACTAGTTGATGAGCGTCGTGAAGAGTTCATTGAAAACAGGTCAAACCCTTGCATGGGTGACGCTTTGAACTTTGATTACATCAGTTACTTTCATAACAACCATTTTCCAAAACAAATTGACTACCTACAAGTAGATATTGATACTGGCTATGACAGGGCTACGAGACCTAACGGGAATCATTACACCACTCTTCTAGGTCTAATCACTGTTCCTTTAACGCAGTACAGGTTTTCAATTATTACCTTTGAACATGACGCGAACATGTATTTCCGTAATACAGGGCAAAGAGACGCACAACGGGAAATCCTTGACTGTCTTGGCTACACGCTTGTTGTGAGAACGATCCACGAAGATTGGTGGGTTGACCCAACGGTTATCAGCCCTGATGTATACAAGAAACATATGAGGTGGGAAACGCTTTGATGGGTGTTGAACCATTTACCCCGTTTGTTTATTTAACAAATTTCTTGGCAGAAGATCGTTTCAAGGATATTCTTGATCAGGCTCTTAGCCGTGATGGCGGTTCAAGTGAACAAACCCCGCATTTAGTTAACCTTGATGGCGTTGGGACTTGGGAAGTTCGTGAACAAATCAATACCCTTTACCCGCTTCACTGTCAGCAAAATCTTCTCAAGATAAAAGGTGGAAATGTCCTTGCTTTTTATGAGAACCGAGGAATGGATGTTCACCAAGACTCTGTCCCTAATAAGGATTATCCAGACGATCCAGAGATTGGTTTCTCCCCGAATGCTTCTGCCGTCTACTACTTGAACGATGACTACGAAGGTGGGGAAGTTTGCTTCACAAGCAGTAAACCGCCTTTGCCTCAAACCCCTGTAGACAACACCGAGTTGAGGAATTTATTCACCCTAAAACCACAACCAAATTCGTGCATATTCTTTGATGCGAACCTGTGGCATTGGGTTAGACCTGTAACCAAGGGAAAAAGGTTCTCTTCAACATTCTTTTTACTAGTTGAATAAAGGACTAATCTAGGTAGATGCTTGAAAAAACACATCTAGCGGAACAAGGATTCAACCATTTGGTTGATAGCGAATTAGAAAAACTACGTATAGAGGTAGCGGATCTAAAGAAACAGATTGATTACCTTAAAAGCGACTTGAGGTATTACGAGTTTCAGGCAACAACAAAACTTTAGTTGTTTTTAAATTCAGCCCATGTTTTGTCGCCAACACCAAAGTACTCACGAGCGCAACCAGCCTGAATGATGTCTATGTTTAGGCAGGCGGTTTTAGGGTCGTTGATCTGATCAGAACTGAAGATACGCGCAAGAATGCGACCGTACTTGTCGTTCTTGTCGGGGATTGTATTAACAAAAACCCACTCATGACTTGTCAGCCAATCTTCAGTGAATTTCTTTGCTTTTAGACCTAATTCTTTTTCCTTCAAATCCTTAGTCCGAGACTCTGGTGTATTTATTCCATACAAACGAACACGCATTTTGTGATGGATATTGAAACCTAGATCAACCATCAACTCAACAGTGTCACCGTCAATGACTTTCAATAGTTTTGCACCGTACCAAAATCTTTCCATGGTCAATCCTTGTCTTTGGAGTTCTTGTATCGTTCAAGCATTCTTTTGCCCTTGGAGGCTAATTCCCTAGCATCATCTGCATTCTGTGGGACTGGTTCACCCCAAGCAGCCGCTGAAAGAGCGAGTCGTGTTGGGCGACCCTTTTCGTCTTTCATAGGACCAGAAGGATTGGTGAAGAACCGTGTAAGAAATGATCCTTTGCGACGCATCTTGTCTGGTGTGTCGGCTCTTCCTTTGACACCGGGTTTGAGGTTTGATCCTTCTGTTCTGTTGAAGTGTTCCCTGCCAGCGGCGGTTAAACCACCCTTTGGATCACGCAACGGTTTGGCAGACTTCTCCTTAACGATCGGACCACCCGCAACCCATGCACGACAAGTCCTCTTTGATGCACACTTAAAATCAAATGCTTCGCAATATCCAAGTTCGCCAGCACTATCAATTGCTTCCCACTCATCTTGACGATCGCCACCAGTTACACCTTTGTTGATGCAGTCTTTCATTGAAGGTGTTTGAATGAAAAGTGAACAGTTTCCGCACAACTGTTTTTTCGCAGAAGCATTATCAACATCCCACTCTTTTGTCAACTTGCCCCAGTACTCTGTGTTTGGTTCAGAAGGATTAAGCGGACCATACATCGCTGTCTTGATTGCTTTGCCTCTGTTAGCAAGGTTTACCGCAATGTCCTGTGTCGCTTTAGGGCAAGATTCTTCCGCTTTGACACGAATAGAGATTGGTTGACCGTTAATCAAATCAGTGAATTTCATAGTTCCTCATTATCCCACAAAAAGCAAAAACCCCGCCCCAACCTTTCGGCTAGAGCGGGGTTTTTGTTAATTACTTAATGATTACGGTGCTGCTGGTGCGCCGTCAAAAGATACCTTGACGAACGACTCTGGACGCTTGACTGCAAGAGCCAAACGCTGTTCAGCAAGAATCACAATTGCGTTACGCACGAAGAAGTCTGCATGCTGTTCGCTAATGCGAATGCTTGGTGACTCACGGTCGTAGATTTGTGCTCCTGTACCGAATGCGCCGATAAGTGCAGTGCCTTCAGCAATTGCAGGGGTGTCCACAACTGGGATCCTCCACAACTTCTGCTCGCCACCCATTGCAACAGAAACTGCTACGACATAAGCGCCGTTGCCGTCCTTGCTGAGTTCAATGTCTTCCCAATCGTTCGGGTTAAGAACGATACCCGATGGCTCGTAGTAAGCCAAGAAGGAAAGGGTTGCGGCACGACGGATTGCGTCAGCCTTGGTGTCGCTCATACCAGCAGTTGCTGAGTACACGCCATCCGACCAGTCGTAGGTCTGTACGCCCGGGGTATTCAAGATACCCGTAAGGTTTTCGCCAGTTCCTGAACCGTTAAGGATTTGTGCATCTTCCTGCAAGCGAAGACCGTACATCAACTCGTTGTCAATGATTGAGCGTAGTTGTGGCTCATCAGCAAGAACATTGCGGTGTGCGGCTTCCCAGTGAGCCAAGGTGCGAACAGGAGCCTGCTCACCAACGAAGGTGAAAGACGACTGTGGCTTGGCGCCGAATGCGGAACCCGAACGCTCAGCAACTGCTGCTGCGTTGTTGGTGAATCCCGTCATGCGGAAGTATTCAATGATCGCAGCAGTCGTGGTGCGACTTGGGAACAAGTCACGAACACGCTTGGTACGCATTGGAGGAATAACCATTGCATCGCGTTGGATGGTTCCGAACGAGCCAGGTGTACCAGTTGGGAGTGCCGAGTACAAGTCTTTCTGACTGTACACTTCGCTACCCGACTTGTATGGTGCTGGCATGTTTGCCGAACCGCTCTGCAAAAGGGACTTGAACTCTGCTGAAGCAAGGAATGCCTCACCAATGCTCTTGCGACCCATTGACTGAACTACATGCTGGATTTCTTGTGAAGCGAAAGCCGAAGCCTGTGCTACTGAATCCTGTGGCTCTGAAGCCCACTTGTCAGCATCGCGCATTGACTCAAGGCTCTCAACGAGCGACTTGATCTCGCGGATGTCTGCCATGTTCTTGTCAAACGCGGTCTTTTGTTCTGCGGATACGACTACGGTGCCGTCTTCAATTTTGAAGTTGTCGGCGATTGTCTTGTTTTCTGCCATCTTGGTGCGCATTGCACCTTGAAGTTCAGTTAAACGGCTGTTGTCAAATGACATGTTGTTCACTCCTAGTGAATTGGATTTGGTTGGTGATTACTTATGTTTCTTTATTGCAGACTTCGGTAAGCACCTAGTCCAGTTACTATTACTGTAATACGAGAATAACATCAAAGTAGTATTAGAAATGCAACCCCATATTTAACACTCGGCTATTTGGGACGGTATCTTTTAACTACCTTTGGACAGCATCCGCCAGCGTATTTGACACCGTATTCGCCTTCTTCAAAATCAGCCCATTTCTTGGCTGTTTTACGGCTTTTCCATGGGTGGTCAATAGGCAAAAGATCATTATCTTCTGAATACTTTACATCTTTAGGTTTGTCGGAGTTCAGCAACGATAGGAACTTTGAGACCCGATTATTTGCTTCTTCTCGTCCTCCGTCGGACAGCCCTCTGACGAATACCACCTTGAGGTCACGGAGGTTGGTTTTGGCAGAAGTTTTTGCTTTAGCGTTGTTCTTGCGTACCATGACAGCAAGGTTGTTGATGTCTGTGCTTGTCACAGTCGGCGGTTTTTTCTTTGGCTTAGGGACACCTTTGAAGGAAATGATGCCATCGCTTAGCGCATCTTTTTGTGATGGTTTTGCACCTCGTACTAGCATGATGTCTCTTACTGGTAGATCTTCTGGACGCCAAACCCATGGCAAATCGTCGTACACTCTTCTACCAACTTCGTTCATGTGTTGCTGTACTTGCTTGGGAGAAAGTTTAAACTTGCGCGCCGTGGCAACATAAGCCTGAGCCAACAACTTCCGTTTTTTCTTTTCCTGAGCCTTTTCGTCGTTGCCCCATTCTGCTTGTTCAAAAAGATTGTCAACAAGGTCATCCCAATGTTTTTTAACTTCTCGGGCTTTTTCAATGCTGACCATGCCCGGTGGGAGACGAGGGACATCTGGTTTACGACGCTCTATCTCAAATTCAATCTCTCGTTTCCTTTTAGCAAGTTCGTCTCGCCGAAGTTGGTTTTCCCATCTGGTTCGTTCGCGCTGTTGTTGTGGTGTTAACCTTTTCTTTGGTACTTTTTTCTTGGGCGCTGGTTTTTTGTTTTTAGGTTTTGGCACTTTTGCTACAGGAATATTATCTTCGCCATCTGCACCAGTAGCAAAACCGTCTCCGTCTCCATCTTCAAGAGCGCCTACCCCACCGATCGGTTTGAACATTCTTCTATATCCACCGATTGAACGACCAAGTGCTTTTTCCTCTGTTTCTGATTTCTTTTTGAAACCCGAACCCTGACGGCGAGGATTATTCCTCGGGCTGTTATCCCCTCGGATACCTGTGACACGGTTGTAGTCGGACACATTGGAACATGGAAGCCAAACAAGTTTCCCATCCCGTGCCGTATAACGGCGAATACCGATACAGCCAAGATTCCTTGAACGGATACGAGCAGAATCAGGATCGCTGAAAGTATCAGGATCTGTGGAACGGCTAACAAAGTTGACGAAACCCTTTTCGTCCATTGACCCATCAGAATTACTCGTAAGAGTCGCTACTATCTTTTTTATTTTTGCTTTACGAGAACGAAATCCGCCTTCTACCCCAAAAATTTCATTCTCTGGATCTTCTTCAACATCGTCAGATGGTTCAACTTCGTAGATGTATATCTTCTGTCCGGGTTTCACGACATCCGATCCATAACCACGAGCATCTTCAAGTTTTGAAGTTAGGTAGACGTAGTTTGTGTTGTTGAACTCATTTGCGTCAATGTCGGGATGTGCTCGTGGCTTAACTCCAGTTTCCGAAGGTGGGAGTAAGTAGTCCCCAACATTCAACTTCACTGTGCTTCCATGAAACATTTTTTTAGGTATTTTGGGTACAGGAATATTATCTTCTCCGTCAGGACCAGTAGAGAACCCGTCACCATCACCATCAAAATCAGATACACCACCAATAGGACGACCTAAAGACTTACCAGAAAACGAGCCAGTTACAAGCCCGCCACCCGGCAAAGTAGCAATACCAGTAATAGGTTTCTCGTCAAGGTTCTCCCAACCCCGTTTAGGTGCCTTATGGTTGCAAATCGCATAATACTTTTTCCCTGCAAGCATGACAGTTCGCACACCACCACAACCACGAGCCTTAGAAATAGCAACAGCATCAGCACGATTCTCGTAATATGCATCAGACTTTGTTTCTAAACGCTTGGTGCGTTGAACCATTTTTGGCAAAGGTTTTTTGTTATTTGAAGCACGAACTTTCAGATACTCTTCTTTACCCTTTTTGATACCCTCATATTCTTCGTGTGAGGCGCAAGGCATCCAGCCAGTATCGGTCTCATGAGCGCCCTGACATCCAAGCATGCGGGCAACACGAAGCGCTTGATCTCTAGTGGTTTTTTCTTTATTTTCTGACATTACTTTTTGGTTTTTTTCTTTTCAGGTTTCGTCTCAGATGAGTATGGCATAGACATACCAAATTCCATAAAAAGTTCATCAATTTTGTTTTTGTTATTCATCAAATAACTAACCATTTTTTCAATGTCACCATCTTCACCATTTTCGTGAGCGAAACCGAAAGCGGTTGAAATTATTTTTGAGCGTGTTTCATCGTTCTTTATGTTTCTGAATAATTCATCTCTGATAACAGATTTTTGTTCGTTGGTTAGTTTCATAAAATTATCCCTAGCGTACCCGTGCGCCAATTTTTTGTTCGCCAAAACTCAGAACTGCACCACTCAAAGGTGCATTACCCACGAACCAGTGCTTAATATATTCTCGTCTTGCTTTGTCTGCGATGTTGCCATCATCAATCAAGAATATTGCATCTTGATGGCTATATTTGCGTCCTGCCCGTCCAGACTCAATAAATTTCTTGACACGAATGTATTGCTCGTCTGAAGAAATCAATCCACCCGGACCAAAGTTTTTGTAAAACTTCAATGCTTCTTCAAACCTTTGGTAATGAGTGCTATTCATTCCGCCAAGTCTCTCTTTGAAACCAACTCGTGCCCAAACATATTTCCCGTCCTCAGCAGGACCGACTTCAGCAGTTTGTATTCCAATTGCTTTGAGATAGGTGAATGCTGTCTGATTGTAGATTGTTGCAAGATCTGCCGCTTTGTCCACATCGGATCGGATGAAAAATGAGTTTTGATAAACCTTCTTGGCATCTCCGGGGTAAATCGTTCTAGAAGAAACAGCAATTCCGAACCGCAAGACCCTTCCGTTAGCGTCAATCTCATCAAAAGATGTCTGTAGGTTAATTTTTCCATTATCAACGGAATAGGAAGTTACTGATACTTTGTACAACTTTCCATTAGCACCTTTAATGACAGGATGGGAATATGCTTCCCTGATATATGACTCCTTCTCGGATGCGCTAAGCGAAGCCCATTTTGCTGGCGTCATACCTTTAAACTTCGGTTGAGGACCACCTGCGGGATATCGTTCATCAAGATATTTCTCTAACTTTTTACCCCGTTTAGATATTGCTTTATCTATGTCGGCTTCAATCTTTGCTTTGACAGCGTCAGGTGTTATCTTCCCTAAATTGGAATCATTTTCGTTAATAACAAAACCTTGTTCTTTTCGGGCTAGCGCACTCTTGAGATCTTTTTCAAATCTTTTACGAAGTTCAAGCGAAACTTTTTCTCTAACTAAGAGTTTGTTTGCTTGATCCAACTGTCTGATATTGCTACCAGTTTGTTGAAAAAGCCTCCACTCTTCGTCATAGCGTGCTTGTCTATTTGCGATCTTTACGTTTGCCTGAACAGTTCCGTCCTGATCGTCAAGATAATCCTCTATTGCCTCGTCTACCGATTTGCCACCAGCGATAGCGTTAAGTGCTTTATCCAAAGCATCGTGATGATCATTGAGTCGTCCCTGTTGCTCGGCACCATGATTAAATTTCAACTTGTCAAGTTCTGCAATCATTGCCGCTAGTTCGGGAGCGTTATTGATTGCTAGAAGTTTTTCTTCAATTTCGCGATTCTTGTCTGGTTCAAAAGCGGGTTTGAATTCTAGGGGCTTGTATGCTATTTCTGTTGGGGCTCTATCGGCTCCGTTGGGCTTTTTGGGAGCGCTCGCATCACCAGTAGGAGTAGGTGTTGGTGTTGGGATTGGAGTTGGGGTTGAAGGTGTTTTTGGTTTGGTTTTAGGTTTCGGTGAGGATTCAGATGCAACATTTTGTAATGCTTGTTCAAAGAATTCGTTTTCAAGAACGCGTCGTCGCCTATCCTGAGCATTAACAACAATCCTATTTAATGCATCTGCTCTTCTTTGACCAGTTGCGGCGCCATCTTGAATCAGTTCAACATCGCCGTCCATTCGGCTTTGAGCCTCACGAATTTCCTGCAAGTTAACAGCAATTCGTTCTCTCAGATCTTCGGGCTCGCCAAAATCTCCATCAAGAATCCTGCGCCTAAAGAATCTTCTGACATCATTAATTGGTTCTTCTTCAGCGTCCCACTGTGCTCTCATCACCTCTCGTTCTTCGGCATCTAGATCATCTCCTATCGCGGGAATCCAACCTCGTACAAAATTGTCAAAAGCATCATTCTCTAGAAGAGGAACACCAAGAGGCTCAGGAGCGAATGTGCTGAATGGTGGAGAACCAGAACCGACTTGGTCAAGAACTTCTTGCCAACCTTCGCGGTGATCAAACATGCGCATCTTCAAATCAGATATTGTCAACCGCTCGTTGCCAACATTTATGTAGTCATTGAGGGAAAGTTTTTTATCATCAATTGCGTTTTCTATTTTTTCCAACCGTGCATCTACATCTCTGATTCGTGATCTTGCTTCTCTTGATTTAGCCTGAAGCCTTTCGCGACCACTTGGATAGTTTTCAGAGTCGTTGATTAGGGCGAGGCGCTGTTCTCTTAGCACAAGATTCATATACTGTGAAAAACGTTGTGGTTTATTCATCTGAAGTATTTCGTCTAGATCAACTTCCTGACCGATCTCTCTTTCTCGTTGCCTCTTTTTTGCGTCGGCAAGCACAGCCTGTTCCATCGCTACGCGGTTTTGTCGCAATTCTTCTGAACGCGCAGCATTGTCACTATTTCCGGGTTGTGGTTTTCTGCGTTTAGGTTGGGCGTTCCGACGCTCTTCCGATTCAGCATCAAGTAGCGCACCAATGTCGTTCCTGTCAGGGTTTGCCCTAGGGCGACGAGGCTTAACGACTTTTGGTTCAACAACTGTGCGTGGAGGCTGAAGACGCCTTACCTCTTCTTCCAACTTAACTATTTTTTCTCGTTGACGCCTGATTCCCTGTGGAGCCGCACTATTCTGTCGCATCATCTGCAACATGTCTCGTGCTTCGTTAAGATCACGCTCTGCTACTGCAAGCGGATCGGTCTCTCCTGCTTGGCGTGTTGGTGCTTTAGGTTTCTTTGTTGCTTCAACTACGGCACGACGGCGACGACGAGCAGGCGCTTCACCAGTTCTTGGTGCGCCCGGCTGTTCAATTTCGCGTTGCATTCTTCGTTGTTCTGATTCACGAAGATTTCCTTCACCCCGTGGTCTCGCAGGTTGACGTCTACGGGCAGGACGAGCAGGTGCTTCGCCTGTTCGTGGCGCACCGGGCTGTTCAATTTCGCGATCCATGCGTCGTTGTTCTGAATCTCTAACATTTGGTGCACGCCTTCTGCGCTGTGGGCGAGGTGCAGGTGTCAATTCCCTAGGTGCTTCAGGTGTATCAACTGATGGTGGTCGTGCAACAACAGTTCTCCTACGCGCACCACGAGGGCTTGGCGTTCCTCCGCCGTCTAACCTATCTGCGACACCACGCAAACCTTGCTCAAGACGACCAGCGCCACCGCCTTCAGGATTAAGTCTTGCAAGTATTCGGCGTTCGCGACGAGCAATACGACGACCACGGCGAGCATCATCAACATTCTCTAAGCGTTGACCAATGTCTGATATTTGGTTAGCGATGCGTCGCGCTACGCCCCAACCACAAGACCGACCAAAACGATCTGTTATCTGTCCACCGTATCGTGTTCCTGTTGGGCATCGCCAGCCACCACGACGGTTGGTGCCGGGAATAGAAAGGCTTGGATCCCACATGGCGCGAACAGCCTTAACTTCGTAAGCAATCGTGGACGTGTTCTGTTCACTAAGAAAAGATTTTGCTTTGAAGTCAACAATATTCTGAAGCATTATTCGCTAAATTTCGCTTTCATCATGTCCAAGTTTTCTTGCGAGTATGGAATTGTCTCGTATTCAAAGTTCTGTGCAGATGTAATCCAATATTCAACTGGATCTTCCATTGTCCCATTCTTTACGAATTGGCTGTAACTGCTTTCTGGATCATCAATAAGTTTTTTGATTGACTCTGCTGTATCACCAGATCCGAATACTTCAACATTTTTACCGTCGCACGAAATACCAAAACCAAAGTTCTGAATTACACCAATAAGTTTTTTCATAGTCATTTTCCTTAAGGGTTTATTTTCTGCATCAGAAGATCAAGATATTCAGGGGATGCGAATTGGTCAATATTGTAGACAAGATCTGCCATTCTGTCATCTTTCGCATCAATGTCCAAAGCGTCAAACGCTTGGTTCATTTCGTTTACGCGACGCAAACCTACACGCATATTTTCTGCCGCCAACGCTATGTCCGCCTGTAATTCAGCACGAATCGCATTTACTTCGCGAGTTCTTGCCGCCCCAACTTTCCCGTTAAGGCGTTTTGAATATCCACCCCATGACGCTTGATCCATCATCAGCCTAGACAAATACTGCATTTGCCCTGACGCGCTCTTTCTACCAAATAGAGCGCGACCAAAATCCAATGGGATAGCGCCGTTGCCTTTGATCTGGTCGCCATTACCGTTATGCCTGTCGGCAACATTCATGATTGCATTCAAAGCACCATTAAAGAAACGAGACTTTGCATCAGTGACGCCACCCGGGCTGTAACGACCCGCAACTTTTCCTTCTGCGTTATTGACAAAAATGTCCATTAACAAGAATGGGTTATTGTTGCTTCCTTTGACAAGCCTTGGTGCACCATTTGCAAAACCAATTTGTTTAGCAAGAATGTTGCCGATTAGTTCTGCGTGCTGAGATATCTTTTTCCCGTTTCCTTGGTTGCTCTCCCAACCTCTATCTGGTTTCTTCAAAAAATATCCGCGACCCCATTTGGCTGGATCGTCAGATAGGTGAAAGTAATAGAGTGGAGAAGTAATACCGCTACTAGCAGGAACTTCAATAAATTCTATATTTTTGTCCTTCAATGCCTTGATAAGTTTTTTTGTATCTTCATCAATTGCTGGTGGTGCTTCATTGAGTGATCTGCGAAAATTCGTAGACAAACGCTTCATGATTTGAACAACTTCTGCGTCGTCAGCGGATGGAAAAACAGATCGGACAGCATCAACAACATTTGGGCTCATCGCACCACGATCCTTGTGTGTGCGCTTTTGTATTACGTCTAAAAGAAATTCGTCAGGGATATCTGCAAGCGATCCCCTGTACCTTCTTGCGTCTGCAAGGGTGTTTATCCCCTTGTTTCCAACACGAACTGCGACAAACTTTCCATCGTCTGGCTGTAGTTTAGGCAATTCGGTGTAGTGGTTATCCACAAGATTATTCATCTTTAATTGTTGGGCGTTTCTACCACGCTGACGTGTAGGCGCTCGTGGTGGAGTCCGTGGTGTTGGCGGTTCAGGTGGTTCGCTATCTCCACCGCTTTGATCCAAAAATCGTTGACTGAAATCGCGTAGATAACGATTCAACGATGCTTGATCCTGTAAACCTCGGTACTCTTGTTCTAGAGCATCACCATCAACACTATTTCTTGCTATGAGACCACGGAATTCTCCGTTTTCCTGTGGGAGTAATTCAATTTCCCAGTTTCCTTTTTTCCATCTTGTTGAACCGTCAGGCTGATTAACGGCGTCCCAACCCTCTCCACCAAAATCGGGCATTTTTACATTTGCCCGTGCCGGTGCGCCCCCGTCTCCGGGTGTGACAAAACCACGACCATCTGGTGAGCGTCGCGGTCGGCGTGCAGGGCGTGCAGGGCGTGCAGGTGCTGGCTCGGGAACATCATTCGCTTGTGGTTTGCGTGATGCGCTACGACCAGCACCCTGTGCTGTTGCTTGCCGACGGCGACGACGGTTATTTTGTGGGCGACGATTACGAGGCGCTGGTGGTTCAAAATCCAGTGGTGCTGAACGACCGTGTGCATCTTTCCAAGCATCGCGAAGATTATTTTTGTTGATCTCATACCATTCACGGCGAGTCAACATTCCTGCGTTTCCGCCACCTTCGCGAATTTCTCGTACTCGTTTAGCGTATTCACCATATTTTCGTAATACATACGGTTTGAAATCTTCTGTTTCACTAGCGTCGGAAGCATCTCTTGCGGTGAGAACATCAACATTTGCTGGTTGTGGCGCAACGCGCGGGCGTGCTTGTGGTCGTACCTGTGGGCGTCGTTGTCCTGCTGGTGCTGGTCGGCGTGCAGGACGAGGTTTTGGTGCAGGTGTAGGCGCTGTTTCTGGTAGTACATCGCGACGACGGTTCCTTGGCACTCGTGCAGATGGTGCTTCTATTTCAGGACTCGCTTGTCTGTTTGGAACCCGACGTTGCCCGACTAGACCGCGTGCGACGTTTCGCCAACCGTCGTCAATGCCATCTGTTTCTGCAACTACGCCACGACCCACTCGTGGTTTTGGTGAATCTCCGCCATCTAAACGATCAGCGATACCTCTTAGACCGCCTTCAACCCGACCAGTTTCCGCAACTCCGCCAAGCCGTCTCATCATGCGGGCGTTACGGCGATCAAGACGACGCTTCCGTTTATCGTCATCTCGTTGTTCTAAGCGTTCGCCAATGTCGGCGATTTGGTTTGCGATTCGTCGCGCAACTCCCCACCCGCACGAACGACCAAAACGATCTGTGATTTGTCCGCCGTACCTTGTGCCAACAGGGCATCGGAAACCTCCACGACGGTTGGTGCCGGGAATAGAGAGGCTTGGATCCCAAACTGCACGAACACCTTTGATTTCAAAATGCGCTGATGAACGAGTTTGGTCAGAAATAAAAGAAGATGCTTTAAAAGTCAAAACATTTTTGAACTCTGCATCAGAAAACTCTGATAGCAAAACTTCTGAAATAGATAAGACTGGCAGGTGCTTTAATTCAATTGGCTCGCTTTGAATTTCGGTAAGTGAAGCAAATTTTTTCTGAACTGCTGTACCAGATGGGCTTGGACCTTCAATGATTTTGGATGCGTCCATAGACTGAACAAGTTCAGGTTTGGTTATTGGTGTTTTGGCATATTCTTCGCGAAGTATCCCAACAAGTTCCTTGGCATCTTCCGTCATTGGCTTGAATGTGGATCCCTCAGGGGTCGTTGAAACAACCATAAATGGGGTGTTGTCACGGTTCTTGATAATGAAAACTAGGTTCATTGTTTACTTTCCACATTTGTGAAGGCATTGAGCAAGCCCTGAAAGTCTTGCGTCGCAATATCGCTACCGTAAAATGGTATCACTAACAAGGCGGCGCTAATTTAAAGGCACCAACAAATAAAATAGTGTGTAAATATATTACTTGGAAGTTTTTTGTATTTCTTTTATCAGCGAAGCAACAAGATCGGCTGAAGCACCCTCGGTAATTTTTGGCTGGTCAATACCCTCGCTCATGATATTTCCGATACCCATATACCCGAACCCGATTTTCGGGTCATCAAAAATATTTTTACTTTTCGGGGAGTCTTCTTCCGTCTCTTCCACACCGTTTGGTCGGTACAAAGAGAACTTGCCCTTTGCACTGGCGACGACGAGCATCTGCAATTTGCCATTTTGTCTTGCTTCGTAGGTTATTGGGAAAGCCATAATCTGTAATCCTATCAACTATTAGAGGAATTGGTCAACCATGTCGTCTAGGTTGTTCTCAATCCAAGAGATTCTAGCCTCGGCTACCCGTTTTAGGGCTCGGATGTGTGCTTTCTCAATGTCTGATAGTTGCGCTCCGTTTGCCTGAATACGGTCAACACCAAGAATCGTGTCTAGATCTTCTTTCATTTTCCCTACAGACCTACGCATGGTTTCCTTCAAAATTCTTCTGTCTCGGGGATTTTGGATTTTGTAACCAGCACGTTTCAACCCAGTGACCCCATTATTGAATTGATCCCTGTATTCCCTCACCCCGGGATTCGCAACTATTGCATTAGCCCATCGTTCAAGGTGTTCAGGTATTTCATTAACGTCAACACCATCACGGCGACCACCACCAAGCAAACCGTGGTCAATGACACCCAAACGGACACGACCTCCAGCCTCCACCCACATGAAGTTTCCTCCATGCCTGTCCCTGTTGTCAAGAACCATGTCTAAAACAGCGATTCTTCCAACATCTCTAGGGTTTATTTTAGTAGCCACAACATCCAAACCATCTTTAGCGTCTTTCCACTCTCCTTGAACACCATTTTCCCACTGATGGATATCCCTCATCATTATCCATCGGCGAGGCTGTACTAGACGACCAGCAATAGGGTCGTTGGCTATCACATTGCCGAGACGCAAATGGTTTTCGTCGTTCCCAAATTCAAGTGCCTGAGCGGCACGCATGCCAACATTCTCAAGTAGACCGTCATTCGCCCCATAGGTTGACGACTTCATAAACCACTTTTCGCCAGTGTTTTTGTCTACTACTTTAAGAACACACCAAACATCAGCACCACCGTTGCTTTGTTTAACAAGTTCAAACTTGTATCGCCTATTCTCAAACTTTGCACCACGCTCAAAATCCTTGAAACCGTTCCTTATGAATCCTGCTACTTCAGCATCGGTGTACTCTCTGCCACGTTGAAGGTTCCCATCTATGAACTGTCCGTCAACCACAGCATCAATGACAATTCCGTCTTGAACATCAGCAAGATTACCACCATCCTCATGTAACTGTTTGATGGCTTCATTTAGCATTTGTTCTCTACCAATTTTCCTTGGTGATCTTCCTCCTGCGTCAGCATCGGGAACGATTTTGTCCTCAGGAATTGCTTCTTCGGCATCAGGTGCTGAAGGCTCAGTTGGGCGGGCTGGTGGCTGCGCGCGTGGCGGATTTTGTATTACTGGCACATTATTGTTGCCACCCGCAGCAGGAGGTCGTTGTCTGAATTCAATACCAGCATCAATTTCAGTAATTCTCAACTCGGCAGCCGAAACACCCTCTTTTAGATTTTCTTTTTGCGCCCACATCCGCAATAAATTATCTCTGGCTTCGTCTCTTGCTCGTTCGTTACCATTCTTTTTGCTTTGCCAGTCTTTGAAGGCTTCATCAAATCCTGCTTGAGCCTGTTTAAGGAGTTGTTGGTCTTGAATTTTCTTGCCTAAAACTTCTTCTTTAGATAGGTTGCGCAAATTATTGTAAGCATTTGGCTTGTATCTTTTAACTTGTTCCTCTACTGCTTGTACTACACGCCGATCTCTGTCTTGATCAAATTCTCTGCGCGGGTTTATGTCCCTTGCTGGGATTGGTGGTGGACCTGCTGGTCGTGCGGGTGCTTTTGGTTCAGGTGCTTTTGGTGCGGGCGCTGGCGGTGCGGGCTGTGGCGCTCCTGTGCAAATATTTGTTGGTTAACAAAATTGCCACGAGCATTACGCTTATTGTTGTCACCGTAATAGCGACCGAACCTTCTTTCTAGTTCGGCTCTCTCTTCACCTTCAGGGAAATCTGGTTTACGCCAATACGCATCTTCGGGTAGCCCACGAAGATCACCGAAACGGTTACGAACATTGCGAATAGAAGCAGCGTCTGGAACGCTTCCACCCAACTCGTCTGCTGTTGGATTCCATGCGGGTGGATCAGGAATTGGTGTTGATGGTTTCTGTTGTTCTGGCGGTTTTGGTGCAGGTTTTCTGCGTGGCACCTTCGTCGGTTCGGGTTTAGCACTGTCAACAAAATCTGCTTCAGGCTTTCTTCTTGCTGTTCGTTTCGCGCCCTGTTGTGCAACTAATTCTCGTTCCATTCTTCGCTGTTCAGATTCACGTAGTTTCCCCCGTCTCCTACCTGCTTCGCGTCCCAGTTCCGCAAGACGTTCTAGATCTATGTCCGCAGGTGCCCTATCGGGGTCTCTCATCCCTTGTTGGTTTGGTCTATATACGGTGCGACCGTTGGCATCAATTACTCTTCCATCGCCAAGTGTGATTCTTCCGTTTTCATCTTGATTAGGCATGCGAGGAGTGGAGGTTCGTGGACGGGCTGGTGATTGCACAGGAATTCTTGGGCGTTGTCGCTGAACAGGGATTCTTGGGCGGGCAGTTGGTCGTGCTTGTTGCGGAGCCTGTCCACCCTCAAGTGCTTCTGCAATATTTCGTGCACCACGCTCAAGAAAACCTGGCTTGTTCTGACGAGCCAACATTCGTTGTACACGAGCATTGCGTCTTGCCAAACGGTCGTTCCGTTTGCGGTCATCAATGTTTTCTAAACGCTCACCGATATCTGCGATTTGGTTTGCAATACGGCGTGCAACACCCCATCCGCATGAGCGACCAAATCTGTCGGTTATTTGTCCACCGTAACGGGTGCCAACTGGACAGCGCCATCCTCCGCGACGATTCGTTCCGGGTATAGAAAGACTCGGATCCCAAATCGCTCTAACGCCTTTTACTTCATAACTGAAAGTACTGGATGTTTGTTCAGATAGGAAAGTAAGAGCCTTAAAATTTACTTCGTTTTTGAGCATTTACGATTTCTTTCGCTCTTTTGCGAGATCAGGTTTGATGAATGTTTCGTAAAGCCAGCGTGGAGCCTTCCGTGTAACACCATCTGCACCAGTGTATTCAACGAGTTCTAATGCATCTGGAATTTTTCCACTGTCAACAATAAATTTGAATGCACCTTCCGATGCGTTCGCAAAATCCTCAATGTTTTTTATAATATTGTCTTTATTGCTTGACTCCGCAAGAGAGTTGATCATTCGCGGAAACTTTCGCTTCTCACCAATAGTGAAAGGACGTGATCGTTCAATACTGATGCTCACACCGTTAGGTGCAACGAAAGCAATTTTGCTCATTGAAGGACCACCCAAGAGCGCTAGATCATCAGCACCTATGTCAGATGGAAGTTGAACTGCACGAACCATCGCACCATCAACCATGTCAGGGTTCTCACTGAAGGAACGCAAAACCGATGATGGAACTACAGGGCGAAGAACCACGCCATCTCTACGGATCATTCGTCCTTCGCCTCGTGGTGCACCCTTCAAAAGACTCACCGCATCAGACACAGACTTGCCAAACTTGTCTTTTTGGAAAGCACCTGTTCTTGGTATTTGTGCCATGCGTTGAATTTGAATGGTGCGCGTATTGCTTGGATTTCCTTCTAATACTTCAGAAAGGTTTTCTGCTCGTGCTTGTGGCAGTCGTGTGGTTGCCCCTCGTACCGCGCGAGCAATTAGTGCGAGTGGTCCTGGTATTTCAAATAGTTGCGCACCACAGGTTGAAAAACGGTTGTCTGTGAATCGTCCACCATATTCAAAACCAGCAGGGCATCGCGCTTGACGCTTGCGATTAGGCTTTAGTCTGCTTAATGCGCCACCACCACCGCCGGGTACGAGCGCGCCGTAAACTCTTGAACGAATAGGTGATGTAAGTGGCGAAATGTTCCCCGGTGTCAGTGCAGAACCAACGGCTTGTGCCGCTCTACCTGCCGTGCTTCCAGAACCAATTAGTCCTGCTTTCGTTTCCATGTCCTCTGCATCGTCTTTTCCGACACGGTATCCACCACCACGCTTTTTGTATTCACGAACAAGCCAAGCATTAGCGTAAGCAGATGGGTACACGTTGAATTTCTTTTTTGCTTCTGCTTTGACCCGTGCATAAAGTTCGGGGTCTGTTGGGATATTTTCGCTCTTGAATTCTTCTCCATCGGACTTGAATGTGGAGACATTGATCGGCTTGTTTTCTTCCCGATCTCCTGTTGTTTCTGCTCGGCGTTTTCTGCGTACCGCTGAATCAATTTCTTCCGCAGACATTTTCATCGCTGTAGATTTCTTTACACACTTAGGGTATTTCCCTGAATCTGCGTCCCCACGACCGCACGACTCAAAACCGCCACCTTTTTTCGGGCGCGAAATGTCAACCCATTCTTCTTCAAACCATTTGCCCAAACCACCGCGCTTGGTTTCATCACCGACGAATGTTTCTGCACCGAGCCTTGACGAGCGAGACTTCAGGTAAAGTTTTGCTTTGAAGTTTAGAAGCGTTCTGCTTCCGTCAAGTGGAGTTTTGCGAACATCTGATCCTTTAGTGAAAAGGAATTTTGTTTTTGCATTATCAGGGTTAAAATAAAGTTCCTCACCAGAGACAATATTTGTCCGTTTCATCGCAGTTTTCATGCGCATGGACATGCGGAGTTTTCTTGCGAAATACTCAAAGTCTTGGTTGAGATAATTACTCATTTTTTGCCGATTCTTTCGGTTCTTCAGGTTCCGCTATTTCTGCGGGCAAGGTTGTTTTCCACTTTTTAGCCAACTGCCTTAAAAGCGTAATATTTTTTTCATCTAGCACATTGGTGCTAACACTATGATACGACATTCCAGTAGTTGCTTTTTCAATAGTGTCCCTTTGAGACAAAAACAACTCATTTGTCAAACTTGATGCGAACTTCGGGTCGGGGGCTACCACACCAAAAATGCCGTAATCACCTTCAAGAAGTACATATGGGACACCCGAAACATCGGTGCTTGGGGTAACTAGTGCGTATCTCATACAGGGCTCTCGTTCAAAAGATCCTCTAGCGCTGAATCGGCTTTTGGCTTAGGTGGTTCAACAATTATGTCTGCTAACTGCTTTGGGGTCATTCCTTGCATTTCTCTTAGGCGTGACGCTGACTTCCTGATATCTGACTGCAACTTTTCTAGTTGCTCCAACCGCTCAGGGGACATCGCAAATTCGCCTATCAAATTGCGATCCTTGACCATCTCGTCAAGTTGGCTCAAAAGGCGATCCTCCAATGAATCTGCGTCAATTTTCTGTATATCTTGCAGAACCTTTTCGGCTTCCCCAACTAGTTCGCTATGGCTTTCGGCTGATCTACCATGGCGTGAAGTAAGTTCGTTGCCGACTGGATGATTACGAATACCTGAAGAAAATTTTTCTGCTGTATCGCTGAATTCGTAAACGCTCATCACAAAACTATGGTCAATAGGGATGGCGTCAACACCATCGGAGTTTTCCGCGAACAGAATGTTCCCACTATGCCTATCTCCATTAGCCAAAACAATATCCATCACATGCATATGAACCAATTTTCGGCTATCAACTTTTTTCATCACTTCCGGATCAGAAGAAAGTATCTTCCCTTCGTATGAGTTATGAACTAGATCTGTAACAACACCCATAGCCGCCCTAGTGGGTGCTGCTTGAACAACTCGCAGAGAGGAGGCTGGATACCCAAATTCTTCGGTTATGGAAGTCGCAAGGACTTCATTTACAGGTTCATACCATCGGTCTGCTCCGCCTTTGGTCAGTGGTGCTTTGCTATGCGGAACATTTTCATCCCACATTGACTTTCTGGAAGCGTATTTGACACCAAACATTTGACCTGTTGACCTGTCACGGAAGCGATTCATTCCCACAACTCCACCACCAGTTCCAAGTAACTCAAATCGCTTTATTTCGGCAACATTGCCGTCAGAATCGTAAACATCAATGTTGCTTAGGATTGCATCAAGAACAACCGTGTCGTCCAATTCGTTTATTTTTCCACCGTTAGCAAGGTGCTCGGAAGCCTTTTCAGCGGTATCAATTTCTTTTTTGACAGTGGGTAGATCTCTTGAAATATTTTTCCCGTTGGCATCAGCAACCCCGATGGTTGAATCAAAATCTTTAGCCTTAGCGATTGCGCTATTGCCTTTCTTGAAACCGCTAGGCGATTTGACCACGGGTGGATCAGCCTTTGGATCCTGTTTTTTATCTTTGCGACGCTTGAATGTCGCGAGAAGAAAATTCTTTGCGTCAATAGCGGCGTCGCGTTTAATTTTTTCTGCTACCGCTTCTAACTGTTCTTTTTTCTTATCGGATACTTTCCCTCGTTTGTGAAGTGAATCGGTAGCAAAATCCAATAGTTGCGCACCGCCAGCCTTTAATAAAACCATACTGAAAAGTGTGGATTGTGTCATTGAGTCTGAACCATCCGCATACATGTAGTCCATTGTTTGCAGGGCAATCATCGCCGCTGCTTTTGAACCATTTTTTACTTTTTCTGATTTGAAAATTACCCGAGCGCCATCAATCAATTTTCCAGCCATAGAAGCCGCACCACGGGCTGCTGATTCAGCAGAAGGTGTAAGACAGTTTGACATTTGCATGTCGGTAAATTGGTTCGCATTCGGAGTTCCGGGCGGGCATCGGAGTTTCCCTGCGGCATCAACAATGACACCAGCGGCTCGCGCTGCTCTCACACCAACAGAGCCTAGTTCGGGTTTATCTTTGATCGTCGGACCAAGAAAACCTTTGAATAAAAGAATGTTATCTTGGACAACTTTCACTGACTGAAAATAGTCGGCTACTCTCTCGTTTGCGTCAAATGCGCGAGACGATTTGCTCATCGTCTCCTCCAACTATTCTTTGCTGGTTTCTGTCGCTTTTGTAAGTGTGGAAAGTGGAACAACATCATCATCCTCTACTGCCTTTTTAGGAGCCTTCTTCGTTTCCACTTTTTGCTCTACGACAACTTCTTGCTCAACAGTTTCTTCTTTTACTTCAACTTCAATAACCGCAGGAGCATCTACCACAACAACATCTGGTGTTGGCTGTATTTCTTCCTTGGTATCAAAGGTTAAGCCAGAAGTACTGACTGAATCATTGATTTGGTTTTTCTTTTTCACTTATCCAAACCTGTTTCAATTTCAAGCATTTCAAGTTCCATCAAACTGCTCAAGAACTCTTTTGCTTCATCATCAAGAAGGGTCTTCTCTTCTGACCACTCAGCAGGAATCATGTCCTCTTTGTCAAGTTCCATTGCACGCTTTTTGATGTGCGCCATTGCCTTGGTCTTGTCTTTTGCGCGACCATAAGCCATGATTGCGTTCTTGAGGTCTTCCTCGTCCTTGATTGGGTAAGAGCCGTCAGCCATAGCCATTCCGCCCTTAGCCATTTCCATGCGCTCATCTTCGTCATACATTGCCTTCAAAGCAATGTCGGCTACTTCTTCGTCAATGTCGGCTGCTTCTTCAGGATCGTATTCATCAAAGCCAAGGATTTCTCCGTCTACTCCGACATAAACATCGTAAGACTTTCCATCCAAACCTTCAATTTCAACTGCGTATGCGTCGTAACCGTCAAACATGTCTGCATCAACGGAAACAACATCGCCTTCAATTGACTTTGTTGCAATTGCTGAAGCCTCACTGAAAGAAATTACTTTCTGACCCGGCACGGTTGCTACTTCACCGATCAGATCTTCGTTAAGAAGATGCCAACCCATGCACTCACCGCTTGTTCCGTCAAAGTAAGCCTCAACAGGTTTTCCATCTTTGCGTTGAACATCAACAACAAAGATGTCTACTTCGTCCGCATAACCAGAGTCAAGAACTTTTCCTGCGAACATGCTTTCAGCCATACCTTCAACTTCAAGAAGGCTTGGCATTGTGTCTTGTTGCTCGCAACCACCTGGGCATGAAGCACAGATTTCCGAACCACCTGAATAAACGCGACGCTCAATAGCGCAAACAAAAGCAAGATCGTCATAGTCAGCAGACTTGACACCCATTGTTTCCATGCGCTTTGCGCGTGCCTTCTTGCGCTGTTCCATCATCTTTTCAATCTCGCCGTACATCTTTTCTTCTTCGTCGTCAAGATCTTCAGGCATGTCTTCTTCGTCGTCTTCTTCTTCCATGTCTACGACTTCAGCAGGCTTCTTTTTCTTTTTTGCGGAAGCAGGTGTCATTTCCTCTTCCATCATTGCGAGATCTTCTTCCATCTTTGCTCCCTTTTCATCCGAAGCGGTTACCCATTCAGATTTTTCGGTTGCTACTTCTGGTGCTGCGTCAGCAGGTACGGCTTCTTCCGTTTGCGTGACAGCCTTCGCTCCACACTTGCCGCAAACTTTTGCTCCGGGCTTGTAGCCACATTCTGCTAACTCCAAACCTTTGGCGCATTCAATTCCGCCGTCTGCTAAAAGTTTTACTGTCGGTGTTTCGCTAGCCATGTTCGTGGACTCCTTATAGTGCATCGTTTTGGCAATGCACCTTGATGGATTAGAGCAAACAGAGCATGGCGTCAGACGCTTTTCGCCTGACATCAAACACTGATACTTTGCTGTTTTTTGTGGTAAACCTGTTATTGAAGTATAACTCATAATAGTGTTTTGTTTCTGCTACAAATGGAACCAATACAAAAACCTTACGATTATTTACATTGAGTCCATAATGTTGAGAAGCGCGTCAAAGGCTTCATCTTCAACATCGCTGATTTCAACTTGTACACCCTCTTCCGTAACTTCTGATTTGATTTGATAATAATCCAAAATCGGATCCAAAAGTTCTTTCACTTCATAAAGCGAATGTTCGGAAGATGAAATAAGAAGCATTTCTTTTTCGTCAGTTAAGAGCGATTTTGCTTCAATATCTGAGGAACCACCGCCTGCATTGAGGACTTCCTTGAGAAGGTTGAAAGCATTTTGCAGTTTTGTCATATTGCGAGAATTGATGACCCGTCCTGCCTTGATTTCAATATCTTCATCGGCGTCCTTGCCCATGAGTTCGGAAATAGCCGCCATAAGCATGCCCATCATTTGCTTTGGGTCTTTGCCTCCGCCGCCACAACCACAGTCGTCATCGTCCCCGCCTCGGGAGTATGGCATCTCTATAACGCCACCATTATCATCGTCGCCTTCCATGACCCAATTGTCTTTATCAGCCATGTAGTTGATGAAATCTGGTTCAGCGTTCATGAACTCTTTAAGAGCCTCATACGCTTTTTCGTTGCCCTCGTCTTCATTCTCAAACTCAACATCTTCCATTTTCATGGTTTCTTCTGTTTCATCTGATTCAGCCAAACGACTAGCCATAGCCTCCATCATTTCGTAGCCCTTTTCTTCAGAGTCAAGGAAGTCAAATATTGACTTAATTTCTTCTTCGGTCATGGATTCAAGAGACTTTCCGGGTTTGAGTACTCCGCTAAGACGGTTATTGAATTCGCTGTCATCCCAATTCCGTTTGCGTAGTTTGCCACGGCAATTCTTCATGCCCGGATGATGGCATCCTTCGTTCGGCCAGAGACCAGTTGTTTCGTGATGCAACCAAGCACAGATGTTGCTCAACGGGAACAGTTCTGGATGGTTTGCAAGGATTACTCGGCATCGGCGGAATCCACCCGGCTTGCGCATGATTGGACGCCAGTAACGGAGTAGTTTTTCAAGGTTCCCACGACGCGGACCGTATCCACGGGTGCGGGCAGTAACAATTTCCTGAGGAATGATGCCGCCAAGTGGGTCAGCCTTTTCAGGTGACTTTGGTTTTACACCTGCTGGTACCTGTGGGTCTTCTTCCATGCGGTAGCGATCTTCATAACGGCGTTCGCCGTCGGATCCACTAGGGGTGTCTCCGTCTGCGTTGATGTAAACAGTTTGTGGCTTAACCCTTGTTGGTTCGCCGAACATGAACTGCCCATCTTCAAAATGGTACGAGACACGCATGGTGATGACGGCACCCTGTTCGCCTCTATGGTCAAAGATGACGCTGTTTGCGTCTGATTCCCTTAACCGTACTGCCCCACCAAATTTTTTTGCGAGAGCAAGCGGAAGGTTTTGTTTGCGACCTTTTTCTGGCATTGGTGCGTCTACTGCGTCATCGTCCTCATCGTCTTCACGAGGCTTCTGCCTGTTCATACTGTTGGCTAGAATGCGCATAAGCAAAGAACGACCTTGGTCTGTTAGTTTTCCGTCACCGTCGCGCATGTGACCTTTGATTTCGGCATTCTCTGTTTGATTTTCAACTGACTTGATTGAAATGGTGCCAGTGAGTTGGTTCGCACCGTGAAGTACAGGGCTCGCTTCATAGAGTTCAACTTTTTTCAAAACATTCGCTTGACGCTGTGGATCAAAGTCTGCGTCCAATGTCTTGTATCCAATTGACCATTCTTGTTCTTCGCCGAAGAAGGCAACATCGGCGAAAGCCTGTCGTCCTCGTTCGGACTTCAGGTTGAACTGAACTTTTGCATACAGACCGCCGATACCAGCGGCACGCATTTTGATAGGAAGTCGTGGATCCGATGGTGGAACTTCGTACATTTCAAGTACTTTGCCGATTGGCTCGTTCCAGTTGTGACCCCATACAACACGGGGTTTGCGCCTTTTTAGGCTTTCCGTGAATGCGCCGGGGACGATGATGTCACCTACGGAGTCCTTGTTACCAATTCCCGCGACGAAGCATTCAACAACGCCTTGCGCTTCGTCAATGTTGAACTGACCTTGAAGGGCTTTATATTGCTGTGTTTCCGATAGTGCTGTTGGCATGATGCTCCGTAAATGGTTGTTTATAAACAATAAACCATTTGAAGCGTCAAAAAAGGAACACTTTCAGTATAACTAGGTTATTTTACTGAAACTATTCGCTATCAAATCCGAAACGAAGACGACAGCGGCAGTTGAATGTAAGAGCAGGTGGCGCTATTGGGTCACCCGGGAATCGCAACATCAGTCCATCAACGATGAAACCGTCACCGAATTTCACTGTTTTTCCTTCAAGGAACTTATGGGCATTACGAACACGGGAATCTTTTCTAGTCAGCCAAGTCTTAGTGAAACCACCCTGACTGTCTTTTCCTGCTAAATAAACCCCGCCGTTATAGGAAGCCTGTGCTTCGTGTTCGGCAATGTCTCTTTTCCTCTTAGAGATGAGTTTCAAGAATATTGCTATAAGAGCCAACCTCAAAAGAACGGATCGTTCTTCTTGATTCTCTTCCATCAGTGCAACAGCAATCGCCGCGGCTATCTCCTCGGCGGTACTGGTGTTGGCTTGTTGCATTCGCTCTACTTGTTGTTGAGCAAGTTTTTCAACTTCCTGCGGTTCAAGCGCAACCTGTTCACTAGTCCTTGAAGCAACATATTCCTTGGCATCAACATAAATGGCAGAAATAATTGGCTCTAAATCATCCTCAAGTTGCTTGTTCCAAATCTCGGCATCAAAAACCATGTCAACAGTAAGCGCGCCACTAGCCAACGCTCTTATCCCGCGCTTGCCGAATGCTTTCTCCATGACGACTCGTTGCTGTCTCTCAAAGAGACGCTCCAGTGCACGATCAATAATTTCCGTCCACCTGTCGGTATCCGTGTCTGCTTTGGTTTCAATTTCTTCAACAAACTTGAGTTGCATTTCATGTTGGATTTTTTCAAACTCTGAAAGTTGCTGATCAGGCGTAAGCGCCGCTGTTTCGGTCGCCGCTTCTGCTGGCATATCTGGCGCTGGCACGGGTGTAGGCGGTGCAGGTGGTGGAATAGCCATTGCACCGTCTTGAGGTGGAAGACCGCCGGGTGCAGCATTCGGATCAACACCTGCCATATCAACAGGCTGTTGTTCTTCAGGTTTAAACGGCTTCTCGGTATTGGCGATAGGCGTGAGGTTCGGATTAGAAAGAAGCGAATCCGCAAGTTCTGATTCAACCTTTTTTCTTCCTGTTGCAGTGCGGTATTCATTCAACGAAATGAGACCCTGTTGGAACTCATCCATCACATACCGTTCGCGTTCTTGTTTTGCAAGAATCAAAATAGGAATGTCGTCGGTATCAAAATCAACATAATACTTATCGTCAAGTTCATCAAGCGCACGAGCAATTGTGTGAAGGTGAGGAGCCATTGTCTCCATCCAAAAAACACGCAGTTCTTCTGACGCATTTGAGAAAGTTCTTCCAGCGGCATTACCGATCACTGACTCTGGAACTCCAAACGCGGCAAAGATTTCGTTCTTTTGAATTTCCCTCATCTGCGTGTAGGCGGCATCTCGCGGTGATGCAGAAGTATCTACATAGTCAACCCCTGCTTCAGATGCGATAACTGTTGTTGAACCAGTCTTGGAAAGGTTTCCCCTAAAACGGTTTTTCAATTCTTGTTTATCGTCATCTTCCATGTCTCCACGAACAACTAACAGACCGCCGGGTCGCCCGTCGTTCAACAGGTAGTTCCTGTTATAAAGTTTTGACAGAGTTTCTAATTCAATTGCTATTCCAGCAGATTCCATTGGTGTCATGGAAAGATACGGATCTAGCGGATGAGGTCGGCGAATCCAGCAAACATCTTCTGGCTTGAGAACAAATTTTGTTCCGTTGCGCATGTCAACTTCAAACCCTGCAACAAATCTTTTTGGGTCAGGAATCGGCGCAGTGAACTGAGGCGGAAGAAGTTGCAGGGCAATAATCTTTCCGTCTCGCGAGCGAACCTTTTCAATGAAGACACCTCTTGTGCTCATCAAGAGTTGAGCGGAGATTCTGTAACGGAAAGCAAATGAGTTTTCACCCTCATTGGACTTTGAGTTGAAAATCTCTAGCAGTGACTCGTTGCTCTTTGTTTTTTCCCCACGCTGATCATTGCCTTTTCGCAAGATGACGGGAAGTCGTGCTTGGTTTCCTGCAATTGCGTCTATGCATCGGAAAACCCATGTAACTTTTTGCATACCGTCGCGATATGCGCGTTCAATATCCCAACCGTCTTTGTAAGGTTTTCCTTGGCGCGAGACATCAAATGCAACTGGTGCGCCGGGATTTGACATTGCCTTTTCGGCAAAGTTCCTGAGATCCTTATTGTCATTGCTATTCCAAGCCATTATTCAGATCCCAACAGATACCCATAGATTCCGCAAGCAACTCCACCAGTGATAAATCCCGCAGGGAGAAATATGAGACCAGTACCTAAAGAAACACCCACGACGAATAGAAACATCAAACAGTTTGCAAGGTTGCGGCGTGTAGCGAATAACTTTAGTTTGCGATAAATATCCATTTAGACCGTCACCTTAGCAAATGAAAGACCTATTTAATACTACATTATGTATCTATCCACATTTACGAGGACACATGACCGCTGACTGGAATAAAATTTACGAATACCTGCAACCGAAGGATCCTTTGTTTTGTCCTGAGGAAGCATCGTTAACTCAGAAAGTATTTTTACGGAGTTATTCACTTGAAGGTCTTTTTGGCGGAGCGGCTGGTGGTGGCAAAAGTAGTGCCTTGCTTATGGCGGCTTTGCAATATGTTGATGTGCCAAACTACTCTGCGATTCTCTTTCGTCGCACCTACGCCGACTTGGCTCTGCCGGGCGCTTTGATGGATCGTTTCCGAAATTGGGTTACGTCCTACGAGGATGTTCATTGGAACGCGAATAGTTATGTGGCTACTTTCCCTTCTGGTGCCCGTGTTTCCTTCGGCTATCTGAATAATACGAACGACTATCTGCGATATAAGGGTTCGGAGTTTCAGTTCATAGGTATGGATGAGGTCACCGAAATTCGTGAAAGTGACTACAGGTATATGTTCTCCCGTTTGCGCCGTCCTGCTTCGGGTCCGCTTTCCAAGGTTCCACTGCGGATGCGCTCGGCATCAAACCCTGCCCCTAATTGGGTTCGCCAACGCTTTATCGTAGAGGGTAAAAATGAGCAGAGATTTTTTGTACCCTCGTTTTTAACTGATAACCCAGGAATTGACGCTGAGTCATATCGTCAGGCGCTTTCCGTCCTTGACCCTGTTGAGCGGAAAAGGCTTGAGTTTGGCGACTGGTGGGCTACAACTCTTGGAACATTGTTTGACAGAACTGATTTCCCTATTATTGACGGTTCGGATGTCCCCGAAATCACTAGTAGCGCTCGCGCCGTAAGGTATTGGGACTTGGCGGCGACCGAACCCCATTCAGGGAATACCGACCCCGACTGGACGGTAGGTACGCTCATGCTGTTTGACCAAGGAATCGCCTATGTCATGGATGTCCGCAAGATTAGGGCTAAATCAGACAAGGTGGAGTCCTTCATCTCCCAAACCGCCCAAGAGGACGGCAAAGCGGTGGCAATCAGAATGGAGCAGGAACCCGGTTCGTCAGGTAAAGCCCTAATTGACCAATATGCAAGGTATGTCGTTCCGGGCTGGGACTTGCAAGGCATCAGGTCGTCGGGGGATAAAGAAACGAGGGCAAGACCATTCGCCGCGGCTGTAGCAAACGGAAATGTGCGCTTGGTACGAGGCAAATGGATAACTGATTGGCTTGACGAAATTTCTTCGTTTCCCGAGGCTTGCACTCACGACGACCAAGTTGACTCTGCGGTTGGGGCATTCACTTTTTTAACTGGATTGGGGTTGCCACAGAGGAAAAGAGCCACTATCATCGTGTGAGATAAACCTATACCACTATTGCCCGAAAGGAATAGAAATATGAAAAAGACCCTAAAACCGCCAACAAAAACGCAGTTACGAACTGCCACCAATCAAAGCAAGACAGTTATTTCTGAGTGGGTTAGAAACTCTCGCACAATACTTGAACTCAGTCAAGAAGGTTTGGCTGAAATCGCAGGTGTTGATCGCAAGACGATTAACCGAATTGAAAACGGACACTTCTCACCAAGCATTGATACTTTGGTAAGAATTTCTGTATCTCTCAACTCAAAGATTCCATCACTCGTATGAGCAATTGGGACAACGAAAACCTAGCGCCATTTATTGAAATCCGTAAAGCCTTAATGGCTATCGGCGACAAGGCTTTAGAAAACCTTGACCAAGACGATGAACAACTTTGGTTTGACACACTCGTCTTGCTCCACTCTGTCAAGAGCGATATTGCAAGCATTTTCACTCAGTATTCAAACTTGATTGCTACCAAACTTGAAAAAGATGAAGCAACAGCATCAAACGGTCAGAAGATTGAGAAAAAATCAGCCTTTGACCGTAAGGGTTGGAAGCACGAAGATCTTGCTTCAGAAGTTTTGCGCAGACTAAATGACCTGTCTGTTGACATGGATACGGGCGAAGTCGTGATGTCTTCTAGTGAGATTGCGATGAAACTTCTTGATTATGTACAGCCATCGTATTGGCGTATAAAAGAATTGTCCAAACTTGGTATCAACGCAGATCAGTACTGCGAAGTCGGAGAACTAAAAACAAGCATCATCGTGCGAAAGGAACAGTCATGAGCGAGATCTACCAACAGTTAGCAGAATCCTTCCCACCAGAGATGGTGCGTAGGTTGAATAAGGGTGGAACGAACCTGATCTACATCCCGATCAGTGAAGTTATTACACGAATGAACAAAATCATTGGCGTTGAAAACTGGTCGTTCACCGTTAAGTCATGGCAACAACTTGGAACATCTATCGTCGCGCATGTTTCCGTTCAGGCAACAATTGACGGCAAAACAATCACACGCGAAGGCGTTGGTGGGCAGAAGATTAAAATGTCAAAACAGGGCGATCCTGTTGATATTGGTGATGAAGTCAAGGGTGCTGTTTCTGACGCGCTCAAAAAGGCTGTTCAGACATTGGGGATTGGCTTGTATCTTGCTCGTAGCGAAGAGGCTATGGAGATTGAGCAGGCTATTGATGCAAGTATCTCAGCCCCTCCTCCACCTGTGGTTTCGCCAAAGTACAATCAGTTCAAGTCATTGCTTGAGTCAAAAGAAGAGAACAAGGCAAAGATTAAGACTTTTTGGTCTAACTATGGTGGTGGTCGTCCAGTGCCAAAGCCTTCGGAGTTCACTGAAGAAGAACTTGATGCACTTATCACGGAATTGATTTCTTATCAGTTTGAAGGATCAGTTATCGTAGAAGCACCAGTACCGAAAAAGACCAAATCTCCTGAGATGCCACCTCGCAGAGATATTGACTGATGTGCTCAACGCCCCTGAATATCTTTCACCAAGTTCCATAGCCACATTCCATCAGTGTCCGTTAAAGTACAAACTTTCTCGGATTGATGGGTTGAAGGAACCAGCAACAGAACACACATTGCTAGGCAACTATGTGCATTCCATTTTGGAAGAGTTTTATCGTCTTGAAGCATCTGAACGAACTGTTTTGGGTGCTAGGACGCTGTTCCGCTCTATTTGGGATGATTACTCGCAAGCGGTAACAGATATTTACCGAAGCAATAAGGTTCACATTGATGAGTTCAGACTTAGGGCTCGCTACTGTGTAGAAAACTTGCTAAAGATGGAACCATCTGACTCAATTGAGTTTGATGGTATTGAAACAGAATTAAATCATTCTGTTCTTGGTGTTCAAATCAAAGGCTTTATTGACCGTTGGGCTATCAAGGACGGGAAGTTAAACATCGGCGATTACAAAACTGGTAAAGTTCCACAGTTGCGATTTCGTGACGACAAATTTGATCAACTTTTAATTTATGCGATTATTTTATCTGAACTTGAAGATAAAGAGATCGGCACATTGGAGTTGCTCTACATTAAAGACGGAGTTAGGTTAACCAAAGAACCGAAAGAAGAAGATGTAAATAGAATTAAGTCAATGCTCGTGGAAACGAGAAATGCCATAGACGAACGATGCCAAACCGAAGTTTTTGAAACAAAAGTTGGGGTGTTGTGCGGATGGTGCCACTTTAAACCTATATGTCCTGCATGGAGTAAAAACAAATGAACGATGAAGCATTTTCGCGACTTGTCGCGGAAGAAGTAAAAAACAAAGCATCTGAAGCCCAAAGGAAGTACTTGGCACTGCCTGAAAACTTGGAAAGGTGGAAGCGTGCTTTGCAGTATCTTTCTTCAAATCTTGAGGAGCAGATTGTGGAGATTGATCGTCAGGAGAAAATCCGCCTCAGCCAGTATGAAGGATTGGGTGCAGAGGGCGATCTTCTTCTTGCAGAGGCTTCTGCTAATTCTGCTATTCGGAGATCAAAAATTGATCGGTTTAGATTCTTTGTAACCGCAAAACTTGATGAAGTCACAAGGATCTCTTCTTCTTCTGATGAAAATTTGTCTGATGATTTCTATCGCAGGGCAATCAAGAAGTGGTGGTCTCTGATGGAGGATTTTGAGATGGAACCAACACGGATTGACTATGCGCTTCACGCATCGTTGGATGGCAAATGGGAGTTTGACAACCTGAGCCTAGAAAACAACTTTGACGATTTAGAAGATTAACGGATCGTCCTTTGACTCGTCAGCGATTGTTTCTTGATACTTCGTGTGTTGATGCCGCTAGAGAGCGGTTGCGCCATGTTTACGATACTTTTGACACTGTTTGCTATCAGTTCTCTGGAGGCAAAGACAGTACCGCGATAATTTATTTGGCAAAAGAAATACATGAAGAACGAAACCTAGGAAAAGTAAAAGTTATTTTCCGTGACGAAGAGATGGTGAGCCCATCAGTTGTTAGTTTCGTTGAAAAAGTTCGTAACTATGACTGGGTTGATATGGAATGGTATTGCCTTCCATCGGGTCAAGAGATTTGGGTTTTAGGTAGACGAGAGTATGTTCTGCTGTGGTCTCCTCAGCGAAAAGCAGAAGGTCGTTTGGTTAGAGAAATGCCTGAATGGGCTATCAGGGCTGAGCACTTTGGTTTGGATCCATCAAAGCCTTGCCCGAATCTTGTTGACTATTACACGATGCAAGGCAAAAAAGGTAGAACTGCTTTTGTCATGGGCGTTAGGGCGAATGAGTCAATGGTTAGATATCGCTCATGCGTACAAAAATTGCATGAAAACTATATTGTTTCGCCGTTCTTGTTGCAAAAATCAATCCCATTAAAATTTGCAAAAGTCATTTATGATTGGACAACAGAAGATGTTCTGAAGTTCATTATTGATGAGCACAAAGCAGAATATTGCGAATATTACGATTTGGCTGAATTAACTGGTAGCAATAGTCGTGTTGGTATCCCATTGCATTCTGTTGCAATTCGCAGGATTGGAGATGTTGTTGCTACGGAACCTGAGTTCTACGATCAACTTGTTCGCTGTTTCCCACAGATTGATGCACAACGCAGATATTGGGCTGACTTTGATATTGAATCTTTGATTTCAAACTATGCGTCCAATGGTTGGGATGGTGTCTCCGATTGCATTGAAGACCATATGCTCACACCGGGTATGCGTTTAGATGCCTTGAAGTTTGCTTCCGCTTTCCGCAAGAAACGGGCAGTTGACCCATATGGTTTCCCACTTGAGTATCTGATTAGAACATTGCTTCTTAACGAGTTCCATCAGTCCACACCAACTCCTGTCGGTCCTAAAACGAGGGCGCACACTATGCGATTGAAGGCAATTGAAGCAGGGGACGATTACTAAATGGCTTTTAATTATGTTGAATCGTTTCATATTGGCGGATTCTGGTCTAAAGAAGTTGCCAAAATCTTGAATGGTCGTGGAGTTAGGTGTGTCGCTCCAGATGTCAAGATCGCTAAAAATAATCATGAGCGTGATGAAATGACGAAGTTTGAGAAAGATATTGTTTTTGATTGGACAGGTAAATGTCTTGAGGTTAAATCCTCAACACGCGAATTCACTGACGATGTACTTGAATATCCTTTTGACTCTCTATTTGTTGACACTGTTTCTGGATATGACGCAAAAGTTGAAAAACCTCTTGCTTATGTTTTGATTTCGCAGAAAACACGCGGAATTGTTTGTATTTCACCTAAAACTTATGACAAATGGAGAAAAGTGAACACATTTGACCGCAAGAGGGAAATCATGGAATGGTTTTACAGCGCCCCCAAAAGTGTCTTACAGCCTTTTGATTCCTTGGTTGATCATCTAATTAAAATACAGAATGAAAGCGAAGGCTGGTAATGGAAATATCTCTTGTAGATAACAGAAAACTCAAAATCCCATCATGGGGAGTAACTAGTATTTTGCGACCTGAAAAGATGCTTCTTAAATCGTCAATGATTGACTTTGGATGGGTACAGCCAATAGTTGTCAAGTCTTCAGACAACATGATTATTGACGGATATCAAAGATACCTAATATCTCTTGACGACGAAAAGTTCATCAAAAAGCATGGAAACCTGATTCCTGTCGTTTATAAAAATGTAGATGAAGTTGAGGCAATAGTGATGCACATTCGCTTGAACCGTGCTCGTGGTGCTGTGAATTCGTATGCGTTAAGCCGTGCTGTCAAAAGGTTGGTTTCATCGGGTAAATATGAAGAAGATGATTTGTCCAACTTGTTTTTAATGCATGACGATGAAATTGATTTGCTTATGTCAGATGGTCTTCTGAAGAAGAAGAACTGGCAGAAATATGAGTATTCTCGCGCATGGGTGCCGATTGAGGTTGCAAAGCCAGTCGCCGAGGACACTGTGACCATTGAGAGACCGCCCAACAAAGATCGCTAGATATTGACCATTAGCAATATGTGGTAAAATCCGAGTAGCCCTTTTTAGGAGATACTCATGCCACGACCAAGAATGACGGAAGACGTTGAATTCCGCACAGATGTAAATACCGAGGGTGACCTCATCCGTCGTGCACGTTTCGTTCGTCGTCGCCGACGCCAAGGTGGTCGGAATGTGCCGGGCAATGCACGGTATTATCGTCGTCAACAGGCAGAATTGAATGCCGCAAGGCGTCAACGCCGTGGCGCTGTTGCTGGTGCTCGTAACGCCGCTCGTCGTGGTCGCGCCGCTGAAAGAACGGCACGAGGCGCAGGTCGTGCAGGTCGTAACGCTGGCAATCCACGCACCGTAACACCACGGACAACTCAAGGTGCAACTCGCCGTGGCGGAATCAGAGGAGCCTTGGCTCGGGTAGCAAGAGCAGCCGCCAACAGGCTTGAGAGACGCCGTAACAGTCGTCGCTAACAATCGGAGGTAACCGATGGCTTTGGTGACGGTTTCTGAACTAAAGACTTACATGGATATTAGTTTTTCTAATAGGCAAGAAGACGCTGCCCAATTTGTCATTGATGGTCTTCAAAGCGAGTTAGAAACATATCTACGCCGACCCATTGAAGTTGTTTCTTTTGTGGAAACTCATGTCCTTGATTCTGACCATGTTGGTCTACCAATGGGCTCAAGTCTTTTCAATGATGTTTACAATGCAACAGATGTTGATCCTGTTGGAATAGTTACATTTGGTACTCCTCCTCCAACAATATATTTGCTTAACTCTCCTGTTATTTCTGTTCAAAGTGTAAGTATAAAAAACTTGTCTGAGGCTCAGCAGATTTTGGGTGAGGCACTAAAGAGGACTGCAACCGTAACAGCGGCAACTGTTACTTCAACAACTGTTACTTACACTGCTTCAAACCATGGTTTCACTATCGGTCAAAATGTCACCATAACGGGAATGAGTAACTCGCAAATAAATTTGGCATCAAAGATTATTTCTTCTGTAACTACAACAACATTCACTGTTGCCCAAACTGGTTTAACTACGGGAACTTTTACCCAAACAGGAACAGCCAATGCAACAGGGTACGACTATACGGTTCGCAAATACGGAATTGATTTTTATCGTGGATACGCCAATGACAATGTGACGGTTACTTATACTGCTGGTTTGGCTGGCGGTGGGATACCGATGTTCAAACTAATGATTCTTCGTGCCGCCGCTCGCGAAGTACAAAACATGCATGATGATGTCGTTGGTATTAAGGATCTTGGTGCGCGTGAAGTAGCACTTCAGGAAACAGGGTTTTTGGAGAAAGAATTGATGGCTGTGAAACGGTGGCGCAGAAATAGGATTGGCTAGTAATGGCGAGTGACCTGAAAATAAAAATTACGATTGATGCTCGTCGTGCGATAGCAAGAATGAAAGCGATGGAGCGTCGGTCAGTTGATTTTCGTCCAGTTCTAAAATGGGCTAAAAGAGAGTTAGAAAGAGCAAACGCAGCGAACTTTGCCTCTAACGGTTTGCCTGTCGGAGGTTGGTCTCCGCTTAAACCTCGCTACGCGGCTTGGAAAGCAACAAGATTTCCCGGTGCACCAACTTTGGTAATGTCTGGGAAACTATTTCGTGAATTACGTTCTCTTGATGGTCCTGCCAACAGTATCGGTATGAAGAAGGCAACTTTTGGTACCAATGTTGAATATGCGAAGTTCCATCAATATGGAACGACGAATATGGCAAAACGACAAATTGTTTTTGAGCCAACTGGTTTTGGCGAAAGGCTCGCGATAATCGCGGCTGATTATGTTTCTGATGGAAGAGTGCGATAAATGACTACACCTGTAACAGATTTGATGCACGGAGCCCAATGGGCTAAGTACTATGTCAATAATTATTTGATTAGCGATTTGCCAAATAGGATGAATCGCTATCGTTCGGGCTGGAATCTTGACTCAAATGAGTTACCAACACCTGAATTCTTTTTAACCTATGAACCGATTGCTCTTGACCACTGGCCGTCAATTATCACAGTCTGTTTATCCACATCCCCATTTGAGCGAATGATGCAGGGTCGGCAGGGAGATCCGATATATCGGGTTACCTACAGCATGCGTACATATATTTGGACAAAGACAGAAGGTTCCGAAGCCGTTACTTTAATGCGAGATAGGTTGACAACCGTTGTTCGGTCAGCATTGATGGATAAACCCTGTTTAACACGGTATGACAGTTCTTTTGACGCTGAGGTAATGGTTGAGGAATCATCTATTCGTGAAGAATTTTCTGATTTAACCCTAATAAAAGGTGACCGCGTATTAGCGGGAGCATATTTAGGCTATGATTTAATATTGAACGAAGTAATCTACCGAGATCAAATTGCGGCGATAACTGGTTATGACATTGAAAGTTATAACATGCGAAACACACAGGAAGAGTACTAATGGAACCAAGTTACGAAAAAGTAGGTTTTAAGGGCGGTTTGAGGGTTTGGAATACAACCATCGGCTACCTTGATGTATCGGAAGAAGGACATCTACTTGAAGGTCAAACCACTGCTTGGGTTGAAGAAACCGCTGAAGTTATTGCCCTTATTGAACAAGGTTTGCTAGTAGTCGTTGAAGGGCAAGTAAGTGGGGGCATACAGTCTGCTTCTGCTGAAACTCCAAAAAAAAAGAAATCTTCACCAGTAGCGGAAGAATCGTCCAACGGTTCGGAAACCGAAAGTCAAGTTGCTGTGGACGATAATAAAAAAGAAGTACAAGAATCAGCCCAATCAAATAATGATGTTTCTGTTGAGACAGTTTAAGTAATGTATACTCGTTTTACGGAAATTTCTTCAACTCAAATGGAGGGTGCTAGATGCCCGGCGTAACAATTTCAACAGCAGTTCGTACAGGCGCGGTCAACGTAGGTACTGCTCCCGCAGCAACCTTCTTCCTTTTGGGAACAGCCGAAAGGGGAATCGGCTCAACAGCCGTTTCCGTTACTTCGCTTGAAGATTTTCAAACAAAATTTGGTAGCCATGTAACTGGCTCATACTCTTGGTATTCAATGAAGACCTTCTTTGAAGAAGGTGGAGTTCAGGCATACTTCGTAAAAGTTAATGCCTCTGCTGGTGTCGCTGGGACTAAAGCCCTTGTAACCGCGACTGGAGACGGTCCTGGTGTTACTTTTACTGCGGTCAGCAAAGGCATTTGGGGTAACTCGCTCGCATTTGTTGTAACGAACAACACAACCACTTATGATGTCACGATTACCTACTCTGGTGAAATCATTTTCAGTGGCACGGGCTACACCGATTTGACAGGGTTGGTTGATGCAGTGAACGCTGATACAACTCTCGTGAACTATGTGACCTGTGCATTAACAGCGTCCGCTGTTTCTACGCACCTCCTAAAGACTGCTTCTTCTTCAAGCCCTTCTAACGGCGACAACGGAACTGTAGCGAAATCAGATTTCATTACCGCAATTGCACTGTTCACCGAAGATCTCGGTTCAGGCGCTGTAGCGGCACCGGGAATCGCAACAGGATCATCGGACTCGGCACTCTACGATGCACTTCGCACTCATGCCGCGACTTTTAACCGTATTGCTTTGTGTGGTTTTGCTTCTAGCAACACGCTTGCTCAAGCCCGTTCGGCTTCTGCTGGCTACACAGGAACCCTTTATCACGAACACATGGCTTTCTACCATCCTTGGGTGCAAATCCCTAACGGTTCGGTAACTGTAAGCATTCCACCAGAAGCATATGTAGCCGCTGTTCGTTCACGCACACATAACGCCGCTGGTCCATGGAGGGCTTATGCGGGTGTTGCATCTGAGGCAAACTTCGTTACGGGAATTGCATTGCCAGTGAGCCGAGGCGAAGCAGACCTGATGGATGCGTCGTATGTGAACCCACTGCGCCTTGTTAACGGTCGTGTTCGTATCTACGGAGCCCGTTCACACTCAACGGTGACAGCACAGTGGCGTTTCATCACTGCTCGCGACACAATCAACTACATTTCAACTGAAGCCAACAAGCGTCTTGAGGATCTTGTTTTCTCAACGATTGATGGACGAAGCACGCTTTTTGCAAACATCATCAACGCAATCCAGTCAGTTGTTGAACCAATCCGCATCAACGGTGGTTTCTACGAAGGATTTGCTACAGACGGTCGCCGTATTGACTACGGTTACACAATCAAGTGTGATGCTTCGTTGAACCCACTGACGCAACTTGAAGAAGGAACGGTCAAAGCACGACTTGGCGTTCGTGTCGCAAGCATCGGTGACAAAATTGAAGTTGATCTCATCAAGTCAAATCTAACAACTGCTTTGGCATAACGGAGGAATAAATGGCTCGTCCACAACTGTTCAAGAATCTTGCTACACAACGCCAAATTGTTGGCAAGATCACGCCATCGCAAGGTACCGTTGGTTTGCCGACTTTCCCTGACTACTTCACGCAGATCGCTGGTGGAGAAATCACGGCATCGGTTGAAAAGGTCTACCATGGCGGAGATTTGTTCTCTGAGACGCTTTGTGCTCCAATGGAAATTGGTGACATCACTGTAACTGGTTATGTTTCAACTGATACTGCGTTCATGCAAAAGATTCAGGCTTTGCGTCCGGTTGTTGGTCGCGTTCGCTACGACATTGATGTCCATGTTTTTGACTGTGATATTGCTGTTCCGGGTGCTGACCGTCAGTACACTAGCGCTCTTCTCGTTGGCTTGACCGAGCCAGACGGCGATGCAACTTCGGGTACTCCAGCGACTTTCACGCTCACATTCAGCGTTGCTACTGTTTCTGTAGGAAACTCACCACAATAACCATCTCCTCTATTTGAGGGTTGCATTTTGATGGGCGAAGGCGTGTTAGTGTTTCGCCTATGACCAACATTCAGTTCAATTCAGAAGATAGTTCAGACTTCCCTGCATCAACTGCACCGATGTCTCGCCGTGTAGATAACAATACTGCCGAACCAGACAATGTTTTGGACAGTTTGAAGAAAGTCATTCAAGACAAGGTTCGCCGTAGCGATGTCTATATCCCGATTCCAGAGCGACCCGGTGTCATGATTCGTGTTTCACCGAACATCACCCAATCGCAACTTAAGTCTTGGCGTCGTAACGCTGGTGAAGAACGCAAGGGTGGAATGGACACTTTGAAGTTTTCAACAAACCTCATTGCCGCCACCACTACGGGAATTTTGCTTAACGAAGTTGTTGCCACAGATGACAACGGTGTGGAAGTAACTTTTGCTTCACCTGAGATCATGGCTATGACTAACACTTCGCGCCCACATCCTGATTGCGTTTTGGCTTTCTTCGGTTTGGAACCCCATGTTGAAGCAGCGGCTGTTGCAATTATTGAGGCTGCGGGTTATGGAGACAATGTGGATGCAGTGGACCCTATGAAGAGGTCTTCCGAGATTTAACGGACGATTTCCGCGTTGTTTTAGCGGCAAGGCTTGGAGACCTCTTCAAAACAGATCCGATTGAACTTCTAAACAGTGATACCGAAGAATGGATCATTCGTCTAGCATGTGCTAAAGTTATACAACAGGATAGAGAAAAACAGGAAGCAGAAGCACGACGTAATAATCGTTAATCTGCTGGAGCGCTCATATCCATAACCCTTAAAACGGAGATGGATGCATGCCAGCCGAGCGCGTAGTAATTGATATAGAGGTCAACTCTGACATTGCTACCATTGAGG
>Ga0255063_1000008_pt1 | contig 53856 bp, 48 predicted proteins | sample Colum_Cont_RepA__3_FD_188458 | JGI IMG/M metagenome (GOLD analysis project Ga0255063, IMG submission 188458) | Freshwater microbial communities from Columbia River, Oregon, United States - Colum_Cont_RepA_0h | ecosystem: Environmental > Aquatic > Freshwater > River | place: USA: Oregon... | reverse complement strand
TTTCCTCGGCGACCGGCTGTCCGCCGGACCGTGGGACGAAGCCGCCTTGTTGCTCATCGGGCCGATGCCCATCTCCGCCCGCGTGTTGTCGGGCGAGGGGAAGGTTTTCCGCCCCACCGCCGGCGTCGGCCTGCTGCGGCACCCACGGGGGTCGGCCTTTTTCCGCGTGCCCTTGCGCGCGCCTTGGCGGCACCGGCCCAGCCAAGCGGACCACCTCCACGTGTCCCTGCGCTGGGACGGCGCGGGGATCGCCGAGGACGTCGGCACGTTCACCTACGCGGGCGTCGGCCCCGATGAGTTCGGTTCGGCCGTCCACCATAATGTCGTCACGGTCGACCGGCGGGGCCCGATGCGCAAGGTCGGCCGGTTCCTTTGGCTCCCTTGGACGTCCTGCGCCGCCGTCGTCGCGAGCCAGGGCCTGGGCGCGAGCCTCCGCGACCTCGGCGGGGCGCATTGGGAGCGGCGGGTGCTGCGCTTCCCGCAAGGGTTCGTCATCATCGATCGCGTGCGGGCCGCGGATCCGGCGAGTCGCTGTGAGCTCCGTTGGCATGGCCGGAGCCGCGCGGGGCTCGAGCAGCTTTCGCTCGCCTGCTCCCAAGCTTCCGAGGAAGCCTGGATCACGGCGGACACCCGGACGGGCGAAGGGTTCTTCGCCCCCCGCTACGGTCGCCGCGAGGCCGCCTGGACGCGTCGGCTGACGGCCGTGGGCCCCGCGGTCACCTTCGTCACGTCGCTGGGCTGCCAAGTGGAGCTGCGGGCCGACGTCGTGGTCGTCGATGGCGAGTCCATTCCCCTCCAACCCTGATGCGCACCGTCGCCCTCATCGTCGGCACCCGCCCCGAAGCCATCAAGATGGCTCCGGTCTACCAAGCGCTGCGCGCGTCCACCCGGCTCCGCCCCGTGCTCCTCGCGACCGCCCAGCACCGGCAGATGCTCGACCAGGCGCTCGCCGACCTCGGCCTCCGGGCCGATCATGACCTCGACCTGATGCAGGCGGGGCAGACCTTGCCCGAACTGACCGGCCGGGTCCTCGCCTCGGTCGGCGCTTGGTTGGGCGCGCACCGCCCCGACCTCGTGCTGGTCCAAGGGGACACCACCACGGTGCTCGGCTCGGCGCTGGCGGCGTTCTACGCCGGTATCCCGGTCGGCCATGTGGAGGCGGGCCTGCGGACGGCTTCGCTGCGCTCGCCGTTCCCCGAGGAGATGAACCGCCGGGTCACCTCGACGTTGGCCCGCTGGCATTTCTGCCCGACGGAGGGCGCGCGCGCGAACCTGCTGCGCGAAGGGCACCCGGCGGCGCAGTGCCATGTCACGGGCAACACGGTGGTCGACGCCTTGCTCGACGCCCGCGAGCGGTCGCGGCTCGCCCCCGCCGAGTTGCCGGCCTTCGCGGCGCGGTTGGGCCTGTCGGCCGGTTTCGCGGCGCGCCACCTGGTCCCGGGCGGCGCGCCTTGGGTGCTCGTGACCGGCCATCGCCGCGAATCCTTCGGCGGCGGTTTCGAACGGATCTGCGAAGCGCTCCGGCGGCTCGCGGACGCGCACCCGGACCTCGGCATCGTCTACCCGGTCCACCTCAACCCGCAGGTCCAGGAACCGGTGCGTCGCCTGCTGGGCGGACACCCGCGCGTCGAGCTCATCGCGCCGGCCGGTTACCTGGACTTCATCCGCCTGCTCGACCGCGCCGCCTTCGTCCTCACCGATTCCGGCGGCGTGCAGGAGGAGGCGCCTTCGCTCGGCAAGCCGGTGCTGGTCCTGCGCGAGGACACCGAGCGGCCGGAAGGCGTCGCGGCCGGCACCTGCGCGCTGGTCGGCACCGACCCGGCGCGGATCGTGGCCGAAGCCACGCGCCTGCTCGTCGACCCGGCCGAATACGCCCGGCGCTCCGGGCTCCGCAACCCTTACGGCGACGGCCAGGCGGCCGGCCGTATCCGCGGGATCCTCGAACGCGAGGCGACCTGATCCGGTGCGCGTCCTCTACTTCCATCAGCACTTCGCGACCCCCGCGGGTTCCGCCGGCACGCGTTCCTATGAGTTCGCGCGCGCCCTGCTCGCCGCGGGTCATCGGGTGACGATGGTCTGCGGCGCGCACGCGCAGTCGGGCCTGGACCTGCCGTACGACGCCGCGCGGGGCTGGCATCGCGGCGTGGTCGACGGCATCGACGTCATCTCCTTGCCGCTGCCCTATGCGAATCGCGATGGGGTCGCCCGCCGGACCTGGACCTTCTGCCGCTACGCGGCGACGGCGACGCGCCTCGCCCTCACGTTGGAGGCGGACCTGGTCTTCGCGACCTCCACGCCGCTGACGGCGGCCTGGCCGGGCTTGGTCGCGCAGGCCGCCCGCGGCCTGCCGTTCGTCTTCGAGGTCCGCGACCTGTGGCCGGAGCTGCCGCGCGCCCTCGGCCTGCGGAATCCGCTGCTGCTCGGCGGCATGGAAGTCCTGGAGACGGCCGCCTACCGCTCGGCCGATGCGGTCATCGGCCTGTCGCCCGGCATCGTGCGGGGCATCCGCCGCAAGTCCGCGCCGCGCCAGCGGGTCGTCATGATCCCGAACGGGAGCGACCTCGAGGTCTTCCACCCGCGCCTCCGCCGCGCGGGCGCCTTGCCGGGATTCGCCCCGGATGATTTCCTCGCCGGCTTCACGGGCGCCCACGGCCCGGCCAACGGCCTCGACGCCTTGCTGGCCGTCGCCCGCGAACTGCGGCGCCGCGGCGATCGCCGCGTGAAGCTCGTCTTCATCGGCGACGGCAAGGAGAAGGTCCGCCTGGAGGCCCAGGCCCGGAGCGAAGGGCTCGACGCCTGCCGTTTCTTCCCGCCGATCCCGAAGGCCGACCTCGGGGCGGTGACGGCTTCCCTGGATTGCGGGCTGATGGTCCTCCGGAATCTGCCCGCGTTCCACGACGGCACTTCCCCGAACAAGTTCTTCGACTATGCCGCCGCAGGAATCCCGGTCGTGAACAATTACCCGGGCTGGTTGGCCGGACTCATCGAGGCGCGGGGCGCCGGCGTGGTGGTCCCGCCCGACGACCCGGTCGCCTTCGCCGACGCCTTGCAGGCCTTGGCCGCCGACCCGGCCCGCCGCGCCCGGCTCGGCGCCGCCGCCCGCCGGCTCGCCGAGGAGCGTTTCGCGCGCGCCACGCTCGCCGCCGAATTCGTCGCCACCCTCGAAGCCGCCGTCGGCTGACCATCTTTTCCCATGCTGACCCGTGACGCCGCCCTGCAGTTGGTCCTCCGTCGCCTCGCCGCCCTCGGCCGCGAGCTGGGCAAGCCCGAACTCGAGCGCGCCGACGAGCAGACGCGCCTGTTCGGCGAAGCCTCTTCCCTGGACAGCATCGGCCTCGTCACGCTGATCGCCGACCTCGAGGAGGACATTCGGCGGGCGACGGGCCGGGATGTCGTGCTCGCCGACGAGCGGGCGATGAGCCGGCTGACCTCGCCTTTCCGCCGCGCGGGCCTGTTGGCCGACCACATCGTCGCGACCCTCGCCGCCTGAACCATGCCCCTCGCGATCGTCACCGGAACTTCCCGCGGCCTTGGCCGCGCCTTGGCGGAGCGTCTCCTCGCCCAAGGTTGGAGCGTGCACGGGTTCGTGCGCGCGCCCGATGGCTGGGCTGCGCCGGGCTTCGTCGCCCACACCGTCGACGTGGGTGACCCGGCGGCGGTCCGCGCCGCGGTCGCCGCGGTCACGGCGGACGGGGCGACGATCGACCTGCTGGTCAACAACGCGGGCGTCGCCGCGATGAACGCCCTCCTGCTCACGCCGCCGGAGGTGGCCGCCGAACTCATGCGGGTCAATTACCTCGGCTCCTTCCATTGCCTGCAGGCCGTGGGCAAGGCCATGGTCCGCGCCCGGCGGGGCCGGATTCTCAACGTCACCACCGTCGCCGTGCCCCTCGCCTTGGAAGGGGAGGCCGCCTATGTCGCCAGCAAGGCGGCGGTCGAGGCGCTCACGCGCGTGGCCGCGCGGGAGCTCGCCCCGCATGGCGTCGTCGTCGCCGCCGTCGGCCTTGGTCCGGTCGACACCCGCCTCACCCGCGCGGTCGGCGCGGCGCCGCTCGCCCGGCTGAACGCCCGGATCGGCCGGCCCGCCGGCACGACGGTCGGGGAGGCGGTCGATTTCCTGCTCCGCCATGCGTCGGACCCGCGACTCGCCGGCGGGTCCATCCATTACCTCGCCACGCTTCCCTGAACTGAATCCTTGGCTATCCAGTCGTTGCGCGGCCTTCGGGGCGCGCCCGGCCCTCGCGGGCGCCTGGGGCGTCGTCACCTACGCCGAGCTCGCCGCGCAGGTCGCGACCGCGCGCGCCGCCCTCGCCGCGCTGGGACTCCCGCATCCCGCGTGTTTCGGGATCGTCGGCGGGCATGGACCGGCGGCCACCGCTTGGTTGCTCGCGCTCGCCGAGGAAGGCCACGTGGTCGTCCCGCTGGCCGGCAACCTCGCCGAGCATCCGGCGCGGCTCGCCGAGGTCGGGGCGCGCTGGGTCGTCGCCGTCGACGGCCCTGAAGCCCGGCTGCTCCCGCGGGTCGCCGAACCCCGGGAACACCCGCTGATCCAGGCCTTGGCCGCCCGGCGCGCGGCGGGACTGGTCCTGTTCTCCAGCGGCACCAGCGGTCGTCCGAAGGCGATGGTGCAGGATTTCACGAACTTGCTCGCGACCTACCGGGAGCGCCGACCCAGCGGCTTGCCGGTGCTCGCGCTCCTCGGTTTCGACCACATCGGCGGGTTGAACACCTTGCTGGGCGCGTTGGCCGCCGGCGCGCTCGTCGTGGTCCCCGCCGACCTCTCGCCCGCCGCCGTGGCGGCGGCGATCGCCCGCCACCGGGTCGCCGTCCTCCCGGCTTCGCCGACCTTCCTCAACCTGCTGTTGGCGGCCGGCGTCCCCGCCGCGGAGCTCGCCTCCCTGCGGGTGATCACCTACGGCACCGAGCCGATGCCCGAAAGCCTGCTCGGTCGGCTCCGGGCGGCGTTCCCGCGGGTCCGCTTCATCCAGACGTTCGGCACGAGCGAGACCGGCATCTTCCGGACCGAGAGTCCCGACCCCGGGTCGACGTTCCTGCGCTTCGACGATCCCGGCCTCGCCTGGAAGATCGAGGGCGACGAACTTTGGCTCCGCAGCCGGACCCAGGTCGCGGGCTACCTCAACGCCGGCAACGAGCGGTTCACGGCGGACGGCTGGTTCCGCACCGGCGACCGCGTCGAGGTCCGCGCCGACGGCGCGCTCCGCATCCTCGGGCGGGTCGGCGAAGCCATCAACGTCGGGGGCGAGAAACTCATGCCGGTCGAAGTCGAAGCCGTCCTGCTGACGGTGCCCGGCGTCCGGGACTGCCGGGTCGCCGGCGAGCCCAGCGCCCTGACCGGCCAGACCGTCGTGGCGGAAGTGGTGCTCGCGCCCGGGTCCGATGAGGAGACCGTGCGGGCCGCGTTGCGCCAGGCGTGCCGCGCCCGCCTCGCCCGCCACAAGGTCCCCACCAAGGTCCGCTTCGTCGCCGCCGTCGTCGGCGACCGCCTGAAGAAATCCCGCTGACATGGACTCCCTGCTCCCTTGCCTGCTGCTGGACGCGTTCCTCCTGGTCGCCATCGTCCTCTGCCTGGGTTCCCGCCTGTCGTTCTGGCATCCGGCCACGACCTACCTGCTCTTCCATGCCTACAGCTTCACGGTGCGCGCGTGGCAGCTTTTTGACGGGGCCAGCCCCATGTACGCCGACAACAGCGCGTTCGACGTCATCCGGCCCGAGGAGTTCCAGCGCGCGATGCTGCTCGCCGACCTGGCCCTGGTCGTCTTCGCCTCGGCCGCCTACCTCGCGCACCGCCGCTTCGAAGGGGCGGCGCAGGAGCCGGTCACCCGGCGGCTCATCAACCGGGCGGCGGTCTTCACCGTCGCCGGCATCTGCCTCCCGATCGGGTTCTACATCTTCCTGACTTCCAAGGCCGGCGTGGTCGCCACGAACGCCTTCACCGAGACGAACTACTACCAGGTGATGGCGATGTGGCCGATCGGCTGCCTGGGGTTGCTCATCTACCTGCGCGGTTTCCGTTGGTACCTCCTCCTGCCCACCGCGCTGTACTTGGCGCTGGTCGCCGTGCAGGGCTACCACCGGTTCATGCTCGTCCTGCCGCTGCTGTTCCTCGCTTCCTATTACCTGCAGGCCCGCCGCCAACGCTGGCCGGGACTGCCGATCCTTGGCGCGGCGGCCTTGGTGTTTCTGGTCCTGCCGCGCCTCAAGCCGATCGGCCAGGCCGTGCAGGCGGGCGACTTCGGCGAGGCGGTCCAGTTGGTGGGCGATTCCTTCCGCTCGACCAAGGGGCAGGAGGGTTCGTCCAGCGAGCAGTTCCTCGACCAGTTCGCCGGCGCGCTCACGATGACCGACGACTACGGCAAGGTCTACTACGGTTCGACCTACCTCGCCATCGTGACCCTGCCGGTCCCGCGTTCGCTCTGGCCGGCCAAACCCGGCTTGGGCGACCACACGATCGAGATCTCGACGGCGCGCCGCCAGTACGACCGCGAGGGCCGCATCATCACCTACATCGGCGAATCCTACCTCAACTTCCGCTACCTCGGCGTCCTCCTCGTCCCCGGCCTGCTGGGGTTCTTCCTCACGCAGTGGTGCCTCCGGGCGACCAGCGGCCCGCTGCATCGCTTCGAGGGCTACCTCTACACCGTCTTCGCGATGGCGTACATCCAGCTGTTCCGCGACGGCCTGCTTTCCATCTTCGTCTTCACGGTCGTGCACAACATGCCGATGCTCTTCGCCTGGATCCTCCATGCCATCCCCGGCTTCGCCCAACGGGTCATCGACCCGCCGCCGGGGCATCCCCTCGCGCAGGAGGACCTCACGCTTGGCCCGCCCCCCGGCTCCGCCCCGGGCGGCCCTCCGCCCCGATGAAGGCCATCGTCCATGTCGTCTACGACTGCGTGCCGGGGGCCTATGCCGGCGGCGTGCAGAAGATGGTCTTCGAACTCGCCAGCGCCCAGCGTCGGGCGGGGGCCGACGTCGAGGTCTGGGCGGTCAATGGGCTCCGGGCCGGCGCGACGGAAGATCACGGCGGGCTCACCCTGCGTTATTTCATGCCCGATGACGCCCTCGGCCTGGTCAAGTCCGACCGGCTGGAGGCCCACCTGCGCGCCTTACCGCCCGGGCACGTGCTGCACGCCCATAACTCCTTCCACCCCCTCAACCTGCAGGTCGGCGAGGCCGGGGCGGCGAGGGGCTTCCCGGTCTATTACCACCCGCACGGCGCCTTGGATCCCTCGCTGTTCCAAGGTTGGTCGTGGCGCGCGCTGAAGAAGCGGCTCTACATCCGGTTCGTCGGCCGCCTCGACCTGAACCGTTCCGCCGGGGTCTTCGCCCTGACCGGGAACGAGGAAGCCCAGCTGCGCTCGCTCGGCGTCACCGCTCCGGTGGCCGTCATCCCGAACGGCGTCGCCGCCGCGGAGTCCGCCGAAGTCCCGGCGGCGGAGGCCGCGCGCCGCGCCGCCGCTTTCCGCGCCACGCACGGCGTGCCGGCCACGGCCAAGGTCCTGTTGTTCGTCGGCCGGATCAACCCGAAGAAGCGGCTGGAGGACATCATCGCGGCGTTCGCGGAACTCGCCCCGCGCGAGCCGGACCTGCACCTGATCCTGGCGGGCCAGGCCGACGCGGCCTACTCCCGGGTCCTGCGGGCGATGGTGGACCGGACCGGGCTGTCCGCGCGCGTCCGATGGGTCGGCTTCCTCGACGAGACCGCCAAGCCGGCGGCCTACGCCGCCGCCGATTGCTTCGTCCACGCGTCCGTCTCGGAGGGCATGGCCTTGGCGATCCTCGAGGCGATGGCCCAGGGACTCCCGGTGGTCGCCTCCGAGGGCTGCTACATGCGGGCGGCGGCGGAACGGGGCGCGTTGCGCGAGTGCGCGCAAGGGGGGGCGGCCCTGGCCGCGGCGTTGGCGCCCGTGCTGGCCGATCCCGCCGGGGCGCGGGCGCTGGGCGCGGCGGGGCGTCGCCATATCCGGGAGGAGCATGACTGGGACCGGCTCGCCCGCCGTTACCTGCGCATCTACGAGGAGGGCTTGCGCGCGCGCTGAGCATGTGCGGCATCGCGGGATACCTCGGGGACTTCGCGGCGGAACTCCTGCCGCGGATGAACCAAGCCCAAGTCCATCGCGGACCCGATGGCCAGGGCGTCTGGTCGTCCGGCCGCGTCGGCCTCGCGCATGTCCGCCTCGCGATCCTCGACCTTTCCCCGACCGGCCACCAGCCGATGGCCGATGCGCGCGGTCGGGTCACGCTCGTCTTCAACGGCGAAATCTACAACTACCGGGAACTCCGGGCCCGGCTGGAGAGCGAGGGCGCGACGTTGCGCGGCTCGAGCGACACCGAGGTGCTGGTCGAATTGCTCGCGCGCCATGGCCGACGGTGCCTGCCGTGGCTGAACGGGATCTTCGCCTTCGCCGCGTGGTTCGCCGACGAGCGGCGCCTCCTGCTGGCGCGCGACGCGGCCGGCGTGAAGCCGCTCTATTGGACGCGGACGCCGGCGGGGCTCGCCTTCGCCTCCGAGCTCAAGGCCCTGCTCGTCGTCCCGGGCCTCGACCGCGAACCCGATGCCCGGGCGATCGTCTCCTACCTCGCCCTCCTGTACGCCCCGGGCGAACGCACGCCCGCCCGCGGCGTGCGGAAGCTGCTCCCGGGGGATTTCCTCGAGTGCGCCGAGGACGGCGTTATCCGCCTCGGCCGCTTCGCCCCGGAGCATTACCGCGAGGAGGTGCAGGCTTTCCCGCCCGCCACCGCGTTGGCGGCCTGTCGCCATTATGTCGAGCAGGCGGTGCGGCGGCAATTGGTCGCGGATGTCCCGCTCGGGGGGTTCTTGTCCGGCGGGGTGGATTCCACCACGATCGCCCACCACGCGGTGAAGAACCTGCGTGCGGGCGCCGACTACCCTTGCTTCACCCTCGGTCCGCCCGCCGGGGACGCCGAGGGCTTCGAGGAGGACCTGCCTTACGCGCGCTTGGTCAGCGGCCGCCTCGGCGCGCCTCTGGACGTGGTGCGCATGACCGGCGATGACCTGGAAGACCTGGATGGCCTGGTCTGGAACTTGGATGAGCCGACGCCGGATCCCGCGGCGTTCGCGACGCGCGCGATCTGCGCCGCCGCCCGGGCGCGGGGCGTGAAGGTGCTCCTCTCGGGCGCCGGCGGCGACGATATCTTCTCCGGTTATCGCCGCCACCAAGCCTTGGCGTCGGAACGTTACTGGGGCTGGATGCCGCGGCCTTGGCGCACGGCCTTGGTCGACCTGAGCGGGCAGTTGCCCCGCGACAACCCCCTCGGTCGCCGGCTGGCCAAACTATTCGGCCATGCGGACGCCCCGCCGGCCGAACGCCTGGCGAGCTACTTCCTTTGGCTCGACGACGCGGCGTTGGCGCCCGCCTTGGCGCCGGGCTTCCGGGAGGAACTGCGGCGCTTCCGCACGGTGGATACGATGCTCGACTCGCTCGCCTCCCTGCCGCCGGGCGTGAGCCGGCTCAACCAGATGCTCCACCTCGACCGCAGCTTCTTCCTGGCGGACCACAACCTCAACTACACCGACAAGATGGCGATGGCGTGCGGGGTGGAGGTGCGGGTGCCCTTCCTCGATCCGGACCTGGTCGCCTTCACCGAACGCCTGGCCGACGACCTCAAGCAGCGCGGCCGCTCCGGGAAATACCTCCTGCGGGCCGCCATGCGCGGGGTGATCCCCGCGGAGGTGCTCGATCGCCCGAAGACCGGGTTCGGCTTCCCGTTGCGCCGCCGGCTCCACGGGAGCTACGGCCGCCGGCTCCGGCGCCTCGCCGCCGAGGGGCGCCTGGACGCCACGGGGGTCTTCCATGGCGCGGGCGTCATCGCCCTGCTCGATGCGGATGCCCGCGGCGAAATCGACGCCGCCTACCCCCTGATGGGCGTGCTTTGCGTCGAGTCGTGGTTGCGCCAGTTCGTCGCCCGCTGAATCCTCCTCCCCGATGCAGACCTCCCTCCCTGCCGTCCGTCTCGCCGGCCTCGCCGTCACGACGGGCCCGTTGGTCCGCGATTTCCTCGCGGATGGCCTCGCCGCGGGCCAGGAGCCCGGCGCGTTGGAGCGCACCGCCCGTACCGTGGGCCTGCGCCGGCGCCTGGTCGCGGCCCCGGGGCAGACCGCGCTGGACCTTTGCGCCGACGCCGCCACGCGTCTCCTCGCGGCCTGTCCGGAGGCGGCCGCGCAGGTGGACGCGGTCATCTTCGTCACGCAGACGCCCGACCACGCGCAGCCGAACAACGCGAGCCTCCTGCATGGCCGGCTCGGCTTCGCCCGCACCGTGGCGGCCTATGACGTCGCGCTGGGTTGTTCCGGTTGGGTCTACGGGCTGCAGCAGGCGGCCTTGCTCTGCGCGCACGGCGGCGCCCGGTCGGTGCTGCTCTGCGCCGGCGACACGTTGAGCCGGAGCACGAACCCGCGCGACCGCGCGACCGACCCGCTCTTCGGCGACGCCGGGAGCGCGACCTTGGTGGTGCGCGATCCCGCCGCGGGGCCCTGGCATTTCGTCCTCGGCGCGGATGGCGCGCGCGCCCGCGCCATCGAGGTGCCGGCCGGCGGCGCCCGTTCGCCGCGCGGCCGCGAGCCTTGGGTCGAGCGCGCGGATGCCGACGGCAACGTCCGCCACCCGGGCGACCTCCACATGGATGGGGCCGAGGTCTTCAACTTCACCTTGCGCGAGGTGCCGGCCGCGGTCGCCGACGTGATGGCGCTCGCCGGCTGGACCGAGCCCGTCGTCGACGCCCTGGTGCTGCATCAGGCCAACCGCTTCGTCCTGTCCAGCCTCGGCCGGAAATGCGGCTTCCCCGCCGCCAAGACGCCGATGGACCTGGTCGAGCGGTTCGGCAACCAGAGTTCCGCCTCGATCCCCTGCGCCCTGGTCGAAGCCCTCGGCCCGGAGCTGGGCCGGCGGCCGCTCCGCCTCGTCGCCTGCGGTTTCGGCGTCGGGCTTTCCTGGGGCGCCGTCGCCCTCACGGCGGGACCGCTCACCCTCCTGCCCACCGCGCCGCTCCTTCCTTCCCCATGAGCTCCTCCGAAGAACGACGTTGGGCGGCCTTGCGGGCCGAGGTCGATGCGTTGGCGGCGGCCCCGGCGGGCCTCGACACGGCGCTGGCGGGACTGCCGCAGTGGGACTCCCTGGCCGTGCTCCTGGTCATCACCCACGCGGAGCAGGCCTACGGGCGCACCCTCACCGGCGCCCAGGTCCGCGCGTGCCGCACCGCGCGGGACCTCGTCGCCCTCCTTTCCTGAACATGAAGAAACTCCTCATCGTCGGCGCCGGCGGTTTCGGCCGCGAGATGCACGCCTGGGCCCATCAGCACCCGGACTGCGGCCGCGCCTGGGTCGTCGCGGGCTTCCTCGACGACAACCCGGCCGCGCTCGCCGGCTTCGGCGACTTCGCGCCGGTCCGGCCGTTGACGGGCCATCGGCCCGCGGTCGACGAGGTCTTCCTCTGCGGGCTGGGTTTGCCGCCCCAGAAGGAAAAGTTGGTGGCGCCCTTGCTCGCCGCGGGCGCGACCTTCCTGACGTTCATCCACCCGCGCGCCTTGGTCGGCGAGCGGGTGCGCCTCGGGGTCGGCGTGGTGCTTTGCCCCGGGGCGATCGTCTCGGCGGATGTCGAGCTGGGCGACTTCGCGATGGTCAACCTCCAGTCGACCGTCGGCCATGACGCCCGGATCGGCTCCTGGAGCACGCTCAGCGCCCATTGCGACGTGACCGGGCGAGTCCAGGTCGCCGACCGCGTGTTCATGGGCAGCCGCGTCTCGGTCATCCCCGGCCGCAAAGTCGGCGCCCGCGCCGTGCTCGGCGCCGGCGCCGTGGTCATCGCGGACGTGCCCGCCGGCGTGACCGTGGTCGGCAACCCCGCCCGGATCCTCTGACCATGCGCCGCGCCTTGCTCATCGCCGGAGTCGGCGCGCTCCTCGCGCTCATCGCCCTCCTGGTCGCCGTCGAGGTCTTCGCCGACCATCGCCGCCGCTTCACCGGCGACGTCGCGCGGGCGTTGCCGGGCTCGGTCGCGGGCTGGGTGCGCCGCGACGTGCCGGTGGCCGTGGGCTCCGCGGCGGCCGCGAACGTGCAGGGCATCCTCAATTATTCCCAGGTCGCCCAAGCCGTCTACGCCAAGGGTGACCTGCAGATCCTCGTCTACGCGGCTTACTGGGAGCCCGGCAAGGTGTCGGTCGTGGACGCGGGCTCCCACAATCCCGATTCCTGCTGGGTCAACAATGGCTGCGTGCGGACCGAGCGACGCTACGGCGTGGCGACGCAGGTGGGCGGCCGCCCCTTGCGGCCGTACGAGGCCGGCACCTACCTGGTGCCGCGCGGCGGCCGGCAGCATGTCGCGTTCTGGCACCTCGTGAACGGCGAACCGAACCGCTACGAGGACCAGCGGGAAGGTTGGCGCGACGGCCTGGTCGGCCGCCTGGAGCGGCTCCCCTTGCTCCTGAAGGATATCCAGAACCACGGCCTCAACCAAAAGAGCGAACAGATGTTCATCCGCCTCTCCTCGCCGACCCCTTTCCCCGAACTCCTGGCGCGTCAGGACGTGCAGGCGTTGCTGCGGGAGCTCGAAGCGCTCGGGATCTTCCCCGACCGTCCTTGGCGCTGAACCCTTCCTCCATGTCCCGCATCTACCTTTCCCCGCCCGACGTCGGCCCCGCCGAAGTCGAGTTCGTCCTGGAGGCCTTCGAGGCCAATTGGGTCGCGCCGGTCGGGCCGCACGTCGACGCGTTCGAGCGCGAGTTCGCCGACCTCGTCGGTTCGCCCCATGCGGTCGCGTTGTCGTCGGGGACCGCCGCGCTGCACCTCGCCCTCCGCCTGGCCGGCGTCGGTCCGGGCGACGAGGTGCTGTGCTCCGACCTCACCTTCATCGCCTCGGCCGCGCCGATCGCCTACCTCGGCGCCCGCCCGGTCTTCATCGACAGCGAGGAGCGCAGCTGGAACATGGACCCGGCGCTCGCCTGCGCCGCCATCGAGGCGAAGGCCCGGGCCGGGCGGCCCCCGAAGGCGCTCGTGCTCGTCCACCTTTACGGCCAGTCGGCGGACATCGCCCCCATCCAGGCATGCTGCGAGCGGCACGGCGTCAAGTTGATCGAGGATGCGGCCGAGGCGCTGGGCGCCACCTATGGCGAACGTTGTCCCGGCTCGATCGGTTGGGCCGGCATCCACTCCTTCAACGGCAACAAGATCATCACGACCTCCGGCGGGGGGATGCTGGTCACGGCCGACGCCGCGTTGGCGACGCAGGCCCGCTTCCTCGCGACGCAGGCCCGCGACCCCGCGCCGCACTACCAGCATTCGACCATCGGGTACAACTACCGGCTCTCCAACATCTGCGCGGGCATCGGCCGCGGCCAGTTGCTCCGCCTCGCCAGCAAGGTCACGCGCCGTCGCGCCCATTTCCGGGCCTACCAGCAGGCGCTCGGCGACCTGCCCGGCGTCGCCTTCCAGCCGGAGGCGCCCTGGGGGCAGTCGACGCGGTGGCTGTCCTGCCTGACCATCGATCCGGCGGTCGCGGGGCGCAGCCGCGAAGACGTCCGCTTGGCCCTCGAAGCGGCCGACATCGAGTCGCGCCCCTTGTGGAAGCCGCTGCACCTGCAGCCGGTCTTCGCGGGCGCCGAGACGCACGGGGGCGCCGTCGGCGAACGCCTCTTCGCCCAAGGCCTCTGCCTGCCGTCCGGCTCCGGCCTCACCGAGGAGCAGCGCGACCGCGTCATCGCGACCTTCCGCGCCGTCTTCGGCGCCTGAGCCATGGCCTTCGCCCGCATCCTCCGTTCCAGCGCGCTCATGGGCGGAGCCTCGGTCGCGACCTTGGCGGCGGGGTTCGTCCGCGCCAAGGTGATCGCCTGGGTCGCCGGGCCCACCGGCATCGGCCTCATGGGCATCTGCGGGGCGTTCAGCGGCAACCTCTCCACGTTCGCCGGCTGGGGTCTGGGCACCTCGGGCGTGCGCCTCATCGCGGGCGCGGCCGAACCGGAGCGCCCCGCCAAGGTGGCCGCGGTCCAGGCCTTGGGCCGGCTCTTGGCGTGGGGCGCGCTCGCCCTCACCTTGGCGCTTTTCTGGCCGGTGGCCCACGCCACGTTCCCGTCCGGCGATTACGCCTTCGACCTGCTGGTGGGTGGCTTGGCGGCGCCCTTGATCGTGGCCACCGCGATGGGCACCTCGATCCTCCAGGCGCATGGTCGGCTCCGGCAGTTGGCGTTCGTCCAGGTCGCCGCGGCCACCGGAGCGCTGGTCGGCGGGCTTCCGCTCATCCTGACCTTCGGCCTGCGCGGCATCGCCCCGAGCCTGTTGCTCGCGGCCGCCATCCCGGCCCTCGTCACCTGGCGGCAGGTCCGCGCCTTGGGCCTCCCGCGCGCCGAGCCGGCGGGCGCCGACCTCGCCGGGCTCATCCGGATGGGCTTGGCCCTCATGCTGGTCGGGTTGCTTTCCCAGTTGGCCGCCTACGCGGTGCGGCTGCTCCTCGGTTGGAAGCTGGATCTCGCCGCCGTCGGCAACTACCAGGCGGCGTTGTCCATCGCGGGCAGCCTGCCGGGCTTCGTCTACGCCGCCGCGGCGTCCGATTTCTTCCCGCGCGTCGCCGCCGCCCGCGATGAGGCCGAGGCGAAGGCGCTCGCCGAGAAGCAGATCCAGGCGGGCCTGTTGCTCGCCCTCCCGATGCTCGCCTTGCTCCTCACGACGGGGCGGACGTGCGTCCACCTGCTCTACAAGGACGACCCGCAGTTCGAAGGGGCCGTGGACGTGCTGCGCTGGATGAACTGGGGCGTTTTCCTGCGCGTGCTGGCCTGGCCGCTGGGCTTCTGGTTGTTGGCGCGGGGATCTTCGCGGGCGGTCGTCCTCATCGAGGGAACCTCCGCGGTGCTGATGGGGCTGCTCGCTTGGTGGCTGATCTCCCTCCGCGGACTGGAAGGCGCCGGCCTCGCCTTCCTGCTCGGTTACGCCGCCTACTTCGGCTTGGTCTTGGTGGTCGCGCGGTGGCGCGCGGGCGTCTGGCTGGATCCGTTCACGCTGGCGATGGCCGGGCTGGCCGGCGGGGCGCTTTGGGCGGCGGAAGCGGGCGCCGCCGCGCTCGGGGGCGGCTGGTATGCCTTGCTGCCCGTCGCCCTGGTCGCGGCGCTTTGCTTCGGGCTCTACCTCCGCCTCCTGCGGCGGGAGACGCCGGCCTGACCGCGACCGACCATGGCATCTTCCCGCGAGCAGCATCGCCCCGGCCTCGAGCTGCTCCGTGGCTTGGCCGCGCTCGCCGTCTGCGTCGGGCACGTCCGCGCCTTCCTGCTCCCGCCCTGGCGCTCCGGCGGTTACGAATGGTGGGAGCAAGGCCTCTATTTTCTCAGCGCCCAAGGCGAGGCCGCGGTCTGGATCTTCCTCGTGCTGAGTGGCTACCTCGTGGGCGGCTCCGTGCTCCACCGCCGCGCCGCCGGGACCTGGTCCTGGCCCGATTACCTGCTGCGTCGCGGCACCCGCCTCTGGGTCGTGCTCATCCCGGCGCTGGCGCTCACGTTCCTCTGCGATGCGTGGCGTGGTCCGGCCCCGGTGGTCTCTGCCGGGGCGATGGCGACGGACGTCGTCTTCCGGCATGACCTCCCCACGTTGGTGGGCAATCTCTGCTTCCTGCAGGACGTGGTCGTCGCGCCGTACGGCTCCAATACGCCGCTCTGGAGCCTGGCCTACGAAGCCTGGTTCTACGTGCTCTTCCCCGTCGTCCTGGTCTCCTGCGGCGACGGGCCGCGCGGGCGGCGGATCGGCGCGGCCCTCTGCGCCCTTGGCATCCTGTGGTTGCTCGGCCCGCGCGGGTGGTGGCTGGCGCTGCCTTGGCTGATCGGCGCGGCCTTGGCCCGCCGGGAGCAGCGACGTCCGGGGCAGGGAAGCGCCTGCCCCCGCCCGCTTCCGTGGCTCGGCTTGGTCGCGGTGCTGGGTTGCCTGCCCTTCCTCCCGGCGGGTTGCCGTGCTTGGGCGCTTCCCTTGGTCACCGTGGCGACCGTCGCCCTCATCTGGAGCGAGACGGCCCGCGCCAACTTCCGCGGAGCTCCGCTCGCCGGCTTGGGCGCGATTTCCTACACCTTGTACGCCACGCACATGCCGCTGACGATCCTCCTGACCGCCGCCCTCGCCGGTCCGGCGATGCACGTGGCGGGGGCGATGCGCTGGGGCGTCGTCGCCGGCGCGACCGCCGCGCTCGTCCTCGTGGCCGGGGCGCTGTGGTGGACGTTCGAGCGGCGCACCGAGGCGATCCGCACCGCCCTGCAACGCCGCCTCCTCCGATGAAGTGGTACCTCAGCCAGCTCGGACGCCGCGAGCATTATAGCCTCGCGGTCGCGCTGCATCGTCGCCGGCGCTTGGCGGCGCTATGCACGGACATCTGGGCGCCCTGGGCCGCCGCGTTGCCGGGCCCGGTGCGGCCGACGAAGTGGGCGCAACGTTACCGCGCGGAACTCGCCGACGCCCCGGTCTTCGCCGAGCCTTGGTCGAACGTGCTGCGGGCCCGCTGGGACCGGCGCGGCCTCTTCGATCGCTGGGTCGCCCAAGGCGAACGTTTCGGGCGCTTCGCCGCCGAGGTGTACCGTCGGCGGGGACTCGGGGCCGACGCGACCGCCCTTGGTTACACGTGCGCCAACCTCGAGCAATTCCGCCTCGCCCGGCAGGTGGGCGCGCGGACGATCCATGTGCAGGTCGATCCGGGTCCCGCCTGGTACGCCACCCGCGCCGCGGCGTATGCGGCGAATCCCGGGGCGGGTCCCGCGCCGACCATCCCCTCGACGGGCTTCCTGGACCGGCTGCGGGAGGAGATGGCCTTGGCCGATCGCCTCATCGTCCACTCCGCCCACTCGCTGCGTTCCCTCGCCGCCGCCGGTTTCGATACCTCCCGCGGCCTCGTGGTGCCGCCGGCCTTCATGCCCACCGGCCCCGGCCGGCCGCGGCACTTGCTCCCGGGCCGTCCGTTGCGCGTCCTCTTCGTCGGGTACGTCAACCTCGCGAAAGGTTTCCACGTCCTCGCCGAGGCTTGCCGCACGCTGGGCGCCGACGTCGCGCTGACCGTGGTCGGCGGCCGGCAGCTCCCTCCGGCCTACCTCCGGCAGATCGCCCCGGACGCCGAATTCACCGGGCACGTCGCCCAGGCCGAAGTCGCCCGCCGGATGGCCGCGGCCGACGTGCTGGTCTTCCCCACGTTGTCGGATGGGTTCGGGCTCGTGCAGCTTGAGGCGATGGCGCAGGGCCTCCCCGTGATCGCGACGGACGCCTGCGGCGAGGTCGTGCGCGACGGGGTCGACGGGTTCGTCTTCCCGGCCGGAGACGCGGAGGCCTTGGTCGCCCGGCTCCGCCGGCTTCGCCGCGAGCCCGACCTTTACGCGGCGATGTCCCGCGCGGCGTTGATCCGCGCCACCGAGTTCGGCCCCGACCGTCATCTGGCCGCGTTGCTCGACCCCGCCTGAACCGCCCATGAAACGCTTCGTCCGCGCGCTCCTCCCGATGTGGCTGTACCGTCGCCTCGCCCGGCTCTACGCCTATGCCTTGGCCTGGCGGGAGGGTCCGGCCTTCCTTTGGACGATGGCCTGCGGGGCCGGCGAACGGACCCATCGCTTCCGCTCCTTGGAGCAGCCGTTCACGTTCCGGCTGACCGCGGAAGATAAGCACGTCGTCTTCGGCAACTTGATCAAAGGCGAGGTCCTGGAAGGGCCGTTGCCGGCGGACGCCCGCTTCATCGTGGATGCCGGCGGTTACATCGGCGACAGCGCGGCCCTCTTCCTCTCGCGCTATCCGCGCGCGACTTGCCTGGTGCTCGAGCCCGGCCAGGCGCACGCGTGGGCCGCCCGGAATCTCGCTCCCTACGGCGCGCGGGCGATCCTCCGCCGGGCCGCGTTGATGGGGGCCGCCGGCGCCTTCCGCGTGACGGAAGCCGAGACCGGCTCGCAAGTGGTGCCGGCCACGGTCGGGGAGGTCGCGGTCGTGACGATGCCGGAGGTGCTGGGGCTCAGCCCGACCGGCCGCATCGATCTCCTCAAGATCGACATCGAGGGCGCCGAGGTCGAGTTGTTCAAGGGACCCTGTGCTTGGCTGGCCGCGGTGGACTGCCTCACGATCGAGCTCCATGGCGAGGCCGCCTACGAGGAAATCCCCCCGAAGCTCGCCGCGGCCGGCTTCGCCCTCAGCCGGCATGGTTCCCTCACGGTCGCCGTCCGTCCGTCCCCGACATCCCTGCGATGAGCCTCGTCGTCCTCACGAATATCCCGACGCCTTACCGCACGACCTTCTTCGACGCGGTGGCGACCGAGGCCGCGCAGATCAACCGGGCTTTCCACGTGCTTTATTGCGCCACGTCCGAGCCCGGACGCCATTGGCCCTACGAACCGGCGACCATGCGCCATCCGCACACCGTGCTCCGCGGCGTCCATCCGCGGCTCGTCGGCACCACGGCGCACCTCAATCCGGGCGTGCTGGCGGCCCTGCGGGAACTCCGGCCCACGACCTTGCTCGTGGCGGGCGCCTGGAACACGCCGACCATGCTGCTCGCCGCGGCGGCCGCCGGCCCGTGCCGCCGGATCTTCTGGAGCGAAGGCCATGCCGACGCCGTGCTGCACCGCGAGGGGCTCATCGCCTGGGCGCGTCGCCGCGCCTACCGCTCGTATGATGCGTTCGCCGTGCCGAACAGCCGCAGCGCCGCCTGGGCGCGCGCGCAGGCCGGGGAGGCCAAGCCCATCATCGAGCTGCCCAATGCCATCGACACCGGCTTCTATCGGCCGGCGTCATCGGAGGAGAAGGCGGCGTCGCGGCGGACGTTGGGCCTGCCCGCGCAGGCGCGCGTGCTCGTCCAGGTGGGCGCCTTGACGGAACGCAAGGGGCCCTTGCCGCTGGCGCAGGCTTTCCTTGGCTTACCGTCGGCGGTGCGCGACGACGCGGTGTTGCTCCTGGTGGGCACCGGTCCGCAGGAAGCGGAACTGCAGGCCCACGCCGCCGCATCCGCCGGCGCCCTGCGCCTCCTGGGGCAGCGCGACCCGGCCGGGGTCCGCGCAGTCCTGCAGGCGGCTGATGCCTTCGTCCTCAATACCTTCCTGGACCCTAATCCGCTTTCTCCGATCGAGGCCGCGGCCTGTGGGTTGCCCTTGGTGCTTTCCGCCAAGTCCGGCAACATCGACGAACTGATCACCGGTCCCGGCTTGGGTTGCGCCATCGCCGACCCTGCCGACCCTGAACCCGCGCTGCGGACCGCCTTGGGCTGGTCGGCGACCCAGCGTGACACCTTCGGTGCCGCGGCCCGCCGGATCGCCGAGCGCGACTTTTCTCCGGCGGCGCTGGCCCGTCGATTGGTGCGGGAGTGATTCCCGGCCAAAAATTTTTCGAAGCCGCACTTCGTGCGGCTTTTTTATTTGGTTAAAAAAGCCGCCCTCGCTTAAATACAGCATGATTTTGCGCGCCCTTTTTTTGCTCTCCACCTGCCTGCTCGCGGCGGAACCAACTCCCGATTGTTTCACGCAACACGCCAAGCTCGGGCGTGGCCTGAACCTTGGGAATGCGCTCGAAGGACCGACGGAAGGAGCTTGGGGGCGGAAACTAGAGGATGCAGATTTCCCCCGCATCAAAGCCGCGGGCTTCGACTCCGTGCGCATCCCGGTGCGTTGGTCCGCGCACGCGCAAACCACCAACCCCTATGCGATCGACCCTACGTGGATGGCGCGGGTCGACCACGTGGTGAAGGCCTGCCTGGAGGCGAAACTCACCGTGGTGCTCAACATCCATCACTATGACGAGATGGACCAGGCCCCGGCTGAGCATCGGGAACGCTTCGCCGCGCTCTGGCGGCAGATCGCCGGCCACTTCGCCAACTTCCCGGACGAACTGCAGTTCGAGCTCTACAACGAACCCAACACCAAGCATACCGCGGCGGACTGGAACCTCAACCTCGCGGCCGCGCTCAAGGAAGTTCGCCGGACCAACCCAACGCGCGCCGTGCAGGTCGGGGGCGTCGAATGGAACCAAGTCTACACGCTCAAGGATCTCCGCCTGCCGGCCGACGATCGCCACCTGATCGTCCACATCCACTACTACGCGCCGTTCCATTTCACCCATCAGGGCGCCTTCTGGATCAAGGATTCCGCGGCCTGGAAGGGGACGAGATGGGAAGGCACGCCGGCGGAGCAAGCCGCGGTCCGTCGCGACTTCGCGGTGGCGGCCGCATGGGCGAAGCTGGAGGGACGGCCGGTCTTCCTCGGCGAGTTCGGGACCTGCTCCGGCGTGGAGGATCTGGCGGCGCGCGTGCGCTGGACGAACTTCATCGCCCGCGAAGCCGAGGCGCATGGGTTCAAGTGGGCCTATTGGGAGTATCAGGCGAATTTCGGCCTCTGGGATCCGCAGGCGCAGGCTTGGCGTCGCCCTTTGCTCGAGGCTTTGCTTCCGCCGGCCAAGTAGGGCGCGCTCTTCCGCGTTGTCTCGGCCCCGAGGCGGGGTAGGGTAGGCGTCGGTCTATGCCCCGACGCCTCGCCATCCTCGCCGCGCTATGCCTGGCTTGCGTCTCCGCGTCCCCGGCGGAGCTCTTCGAGCAGGGCCGCTGGCGGACCCCGGTCGTGCTTCCCGCCGAGCCGGAGCCCGAGGAATGGTACGCCGCCCAGACCTTGCTCGATTGGTGCGAACGCGTCACCGGCGTCCGCCCCGAACTCATCTCCGAGCAGCCGGCGCCCGGTCTGCCGGTCCGCGGAATTTTCGTCGGCCGTACCGCCGCCTGGAAAGCCTTGCGCCGTCCGCTGCCCGACGTGGACGGAGATCTCTTGGTCCGCGAGGTGGAGGGGGAAGCCGTCTTCCTGCTCGGGACGAGTCCCGTGGCCACGCGCGCCGCGGTCGGCCGGTTCTGCGAGCAGGCCCTCGGCGTGTGCTTCGCTTTCCCCGGACCGCGGGGCGCGGATTGGACGATGCGGTCCTCGGTCGGGTTCCCCGCCGCCGAACGTTTTCGGCCGGCCTTCGCTTGGCGCGAACTCGCCGGACTGACCAACGAGCTTTCCCAGGAGTGGGCCTACTCCGTCGGCTACGGCAAGGCCCCCGAGTTCTCGCACGGCTTCTTCCGGGCCTTCAACCGGGAGGTCTATGCGGAGTTCCTCGAGGATCAGGAGAATTACCGCCTGAGGGATGCCGAGGCCGGGAAGCGTACCGCCAACGCCTGGCCCCGGCCCGCCGTGACCCGTCCCGGCGACGGCAAGGCGCAGATCGACCCGCGCAAGCCAGGGTTCGCCCCCTGGGGCGTCGCCACGTTCCGTGACCGTCCGTTCTACGAAGATTCGCCCTTCTACGACGAGGACTGGTCGGAGCGCTGGCCGCACCCGACGCCACGCTTCGACGGTTATGACCCGATGCCGCGACTGCGCGTCCCTGGCGCGGTGGAGATCGGGGCTCGCTACACCCGCGACTGGTTCCATTGGCATCCCAGTGCGTTCAGCGCGCCCTTCGGCGTCAACGACACGCTGCGCTTCCTCGGCGACCCACCTTCCGAGGGCTGGTATCGCGATCGGCCCGTGCGGACGGACTACGTGATGGGCTACCTCAATGAGGTCGCGAATTCCTTCTGGGAGCCCTCGGGCGACCTCTCCGGACTTCGCCACGCCATCGGGACGCTCGGTTACCTGCAGACCTTGCGGGCCCCGACGATCCGCCTGCACCCGGCGATCTTCCCGTGGATCTGCGCCGACCGTAGCGCCTACGCGAACCCAGACTTCGCGGCGATGGAGTCCACCAACCTCGCCGCTTGGGTGCGATCGGGCGCCCGGCGGGTCGGCGCCTACGATTACTGGTACGGGGTCGACTACGCCGTCCCGCGCGTCTCCTTCCGCGCGCAGGCGGATGCCATCCGCACCGCCCGGTCCGTCGGGGTGGTCGGTTGGTACGCCGAACTCGCCCCGCTCTGGGCCTTCGATGCGCCGAAGGCTTGGTTGGGGGCGAAGCTGCTGCAGGACCCGAGCCAAGACCCGGAGGCGTTGCTCGCGACTTGGTTCTCCGCGGCCTACGGCCCGGGCGCCGACGAGATGCGCGCGGCCTACCGCGTCCTCGAGGGCGCGTGGGCCCGCGATGCGCGCGCGGGTGGGGTCGACCAATGGATCCGGCATTTCCGCACGGAAGGCTCGGCGCTGGTGCTCACCTCGACGGAGGTCGCCGCGGTCTCCGCGCACGTCGAGGCCGCCCGCCAGCGTCTGGCTGCGCAGGACCTGCCAACGTTCCGCCTGGTGAATCAACGCTGGCGCCACGGGCAATTCGCCGAGGCGTGGGCCCTGTCCCGCGCCTTCCGCGGGGTCGTCGAGACCCGTCGCGCCGCCGACCCGGCCCACAGCGCCGAAGCGGTGGAGCGACTCAAGGCCTTGACCGCCGTCGAGTCCGCCTACCGCCAAGCGGAGGTAAGTTTCAACACGGCCTGGGGCGCGTACGGTTTGCCCGTCGCCTGGGGTCGCTTCGCCGCCACCAACCCGCGTCCCGAGTGGCTCGACGCCGCGATGCCGTACGGCCTGCCTTATGTGGCCGCTCCCACGCGCCGGGCGTTGGCCGTCTGGGCCGCGGGCGACGCCATCGGTAACGGCGCGGCCCTTTGGAAACTCGCCCGGCTGCCGGAAGGACGCGAGCGCCGGGAGGCTTTCGCGGGATGCAATCGCGCGTCTTGCAACAACGGTAATTACTTCGCCGACGAGCCCAGTCCCGGACGCTGGAATCGGGTGGAACGTCGCCACCTGGTCGCCCCGGCCGGCAAGGTCAAGGGGTACGCCATCAATTCTCGCGGCGATACGGGCGCGAGCTGGAACGATCGTCTCGTCCCGGGCTTCACCTTGGACTTCGAGGTGAAGCTGGACCCGACCAAGGTCCGCGACCCGGAGGCCAAGGCGCGACTGGTCCTGACCTTCACCGACGGCAAGAAGTCCCGAACCTTCGCCCAAGAGTGCCGCCCGACGGGTGGGCGACTGGTCATCGACGTTCCGGAGGGTTTCGACTGGGGTGTTTCCGGGCAACCCGGGAGCTGGAAAGGGGAGATTCCCCATGCCCTACAGTATGCATTGACCTTCGAGAAGGAGGTTGCGGTGGAGGACATCGAGCTGACTCTCTGGGAGCACCGCCGTTGAGCCATGGCCAAGCGCCTCTTCGATATCCTCTTCTCCCTCGGGTGGCTCGTGGGCTTCGCGCCCCTCCTGCTGGTCGTCGCGTCACTCGTACGCCTCAAGCTCGGCGCGCCGGTGCTCTTCATCCAGGAGCGCCCCGGTCTCCGCGGCCGGCCGTTCCGCATGGTCAAGTTCCGCACCATGACCGACGAGCGCGGGCCCGATGGCGAACTCCTGCCTGACGAAGTCCGCCTGACTTCCTTCGGCAAGTTCCTTCGCGCCACCACACTCGACGAGTTCCCCGAGATGTGGAACGTCCTCGTCGGCGACATGAGCGTCGTCGGCCCGCGTCCGCTGCTCATGCGCTACCTTCCGCGCTACGACGCCTTCCAGGCGCGGCGCATGGAGGTGAAGCCCGGCGTCACCGGCTGGGCCCAGGTCAACGGGCGCAACGCGCTCAGCTGGGAGCAGAAGTTCGCCCACGACGTCTGGTACGTCGACCACCGCACCTTCTGGTTGGACATGAAGATCGTCGTCCTGACCTTCTTCAAGGTCTTCGCCCGCTCCGGCATCAACTCGGCCACCGCCGCGACGATGGAGGAGTTCCGGGGGAGGCAGGACGCCGGCTGACCGGCTGGCCGGCCCCTCAGGCTTTCTTCACTCCCAATGGCCGCAGGGCCGGATCCCGCGCGAGCGGGAGGTCGACGGGAGCGCCGCCGTTCTGGGCGGACTGATACAAGGCGAGGATGAGTTCGACGGCCTTGCGGCCTTCGGCGCCGTCGACCGCGGGGGCGCGGCCCGCGCGGATCGCCTCGATGGCGTCGACGAGGTTGAGCCGATGCCAACCGTGGCTGATCGCCTTGGGGTCGGCCGCGCCGGCGCCGCCGGTCTCCTGCGCGGAGGCGAGGAATCCTGTGTCGCTGGGGAGGGGAGTCTCGAACTCGAAGGAGGTCAGCTTGTCGTCGCGCAGCACCGCCGCGCCCTTCGTGCCGTGGATGCGGATCTCGGCCGGGAAACCCGTCGCCGACCAGCAGGCGGTGGAACCGGCCAGCGTCGCGCGGGTGCCGTTGGCGAATTCGATCCAGCCGACGGCGATGTCCTCGACCTCGATGCCGGCGTGCGCGACCAGCCCGAGGGTGGCCGAGACGCGCTTCACGGGACCGAGGAACCAGAGCAGCAGGTCGATGGTGTGGATGCCTTGGTTCATCAGGGCACCGCCCCCATCGAGCGCGTAGGTCCCGCGCCAGGCGGCGGAGTCGTAATAGGCTTGGGTCCGCCACCAAGGGACGAGGGCGGAAGCCAGCGTCACCGGACCGAAGCGGCCTGCGTCGAGCGCCGCCTTCAGCGCGATCGACCCCCGCACGTAGCGCCGCGGGAGGATGCCCGCGACCGTGACGCCGGCGGCGCGCGCGGCGGCGATCAGCTCGTCGCATTTCGCCAAGGTGACCTCCAGCGGCTTCTCGACGACCACGTGCTTGCCCGCGCGGATACAGGCGAGGGCGGGGGCGAGGTGGTCGCCGCTGGGGGTGCACAGGCAGACGACGTCGACCGCGGGATCGGTCAGGAGCGCTTCCGGTGTCGCCGCCACGGCGCAGCCATGCGTGGCGGCGAAAGCGGCGGCCTTCGCCGGCGTCCGGTTGTAGGCGGCGACGAGGCGGACTCCGGGGATTTCGGCCAAGGCCTTGGCGTGGAACTCGGCGATCATGCCGGTCCCCCAGATGCCGAACCCGAGTGGTCGTTGGGACATGGGCGGACGCTAGCCCCTGGGCACACGGAGGGGAAGGCGGAATCGGGGCGGGCCGCCGGGTTATCGGGAAGCACCTTGTCCCACCACGAAGGTCCGGAAGCCCGCTTCACCCGCGCGGACCTCGTCCACGATGGCCCGCCCATCGAAGATCATGGCCCCCGGCGCCGCGCCGGCGGAGAGTTTCCGCCAATCGAGGGTCGCATACTGGTCCCATTCCGTGAGCACGAGGATGGCGTCCGCGCCTTGCACGGCGTCCTCCACCTTCGGGAAGAAGGCGAAGCCGGCCCGGTATTCGTCGACCAGCGCGGCGCCGAACGCAGAGGGGTCGACGCGCTCGTCCTGCAACCGCAGCTTCACGCCCTCCGCGAGCAGATGGTTGCAGATGTCGATGGCGGGCGCTTCGCGGAAGTCGTTGGTGTTCTTCTTGAACGCCAGGCCGAGGACGGCGACCACGCCGCCGTGCCTCTTGGCATAGGCGGCGGCCATCTGCGCGAAGCGGCGCTTCTGCCACTCGTTCAGGTCTTGGACGGATTGCCAGTAGGCGGCGGGTTCCGTCAGGCCATAGAATTCACAGAGGTAGACGAGGGAGAGCAGGTCCTTCTTGAAGCAGGATCCACCGAAGCCGACCGAAGCCTTCAGGAACTTGGGGCCGATGCGGGAGTCGCTGCCCAGCACCTTCGCCACTTCCCCCACCTGCGCGCCGGTCACCTCGCACAAGGCGGAGATGGCGTTGATCGAGGAGACGCGCTGGGCGAGGAAGGCGTTGGCGGCGAGCTTGGACAGCTCCGCCGACCACAGCCCGGTCCGGAGGATGGCTTGGTCGGGGACCCAGTGCGCATAGACCTCCGCGAGCGCCTCCACGGCCGCCGGGGCTTCGCCGCCGATCAGGACGCGGTCCGGTTGCTCGAGGTCGCGGATCGCCGTGCCTTCGGCGAGGAACTCCGGGTTGGAAAGCACGTCGAACGTCCCGCCGTGGGGGCTGGTCGCCAGGATGCGCTTGATCGAGTCGGCCGCCCGCACCGGCATCGTGGACTTTTCGATCACGAGCGTATGGCCGGTCGCATGCTCGGCGATGTAGCGCGCACAGGCTTCGACGTAGCCGAGGTCGGAGGCCTTGCCCGCGCCGGAACCCTGGGTCTTCGTCGGCGTATTGACCGAGATGAAGACGGCGTCGGCCTCGGCGACCGCCGCCGCGCCTTCGCGCTGGGAGATGAAGCGCAGGTTGCGCCCGCGCGTGCGCCGCACGACCCCGTCGAGGCCGGGCTCGTAGACCGGCAGGGCCTCCGAGTTCCAGGCGGCGATCCGGGCTTCGTTGAGGTCGATGACCGTGACCGAGATGCCGGGGCAGCGGTCGGCGATCACGGCCATCGTGGGGCCGCCGACGTAACCGGCGCCGATGCAGGCGATGTTGCGGATGGGCCGGGTCATGCTTTCAGGCCGAAGTCCCTTGGCCTCGGAAGTAGGACATGGTCTTGGCGAGACCTTCCGCGAGCTGGACCTTGGGCTCCCACCCGTCGAGCAACCGCCGCGCCTTCGTGATGTCCGGGCGGCGCTGTTTCGGGTCATCGACCGGCAGGGGTTCGAAGCGCAGCGGCACGGTCGAGCCGACCAGCTTCTGCACCGCCTCGGCCAGCTGGAGCATGGTGAACTCGTGGGGGTTGCCGAGGTTGATCGGGCCATGGTTCTCGGCCCGTCCAAGGACCCGGACGAAGCCTTCGATGAGGTCGTCGACGTAGCAGAAGGAACGGGTCTGCTCACCGGCCCCGTAGACCGTGAGCGGCTTCCCCGACATGGCTTGCAGCAGGAAGTTGGTGACGACCCGGCCGTCGTCGCCGCGCATGTGGGGGCCGTAAGTGTTGAAGATGCGGACGAGGCGGGCGTCGACGCGCCCGAGGCGGGTGAAGTCGCTGCAGAGCGTTTCCGCCGCGCGCTTGCCCTCATCATAGCAGGCCCGCGGTCCGGTCGAGTTGACGTTGCCGAGGTAGCTTTCCGGCTGGGGGTGGACCAGCGGGTCTCCGTAGATCTCGGAGGTCGAGGCTTGCAGCAGCCGCGCCCCATACCGTTCGGCGTTTTCCAGGGCGTGCAGCGTTCCGAGCACCGAGATCCGCAGCGTATAGACGGGGTCCCGTTGGTAATGGGGTGGCGACGCGGGGCAGGCGAGGTTGCAGACGATGTCGCAAGGGATGTCGTAGGCCTTGACCACATCGTGTTCGACGAAGGAGAAGCCCGGGCGCCCCAGGAGCATGGCGGTGTTGGCCCGGGTGCCCGAGTGGTAGTTATCCAGCCCCACGACCTCATGTCCGTCCGCCAGGAGACGGTGGCAGAGGTTGGCCCCGAGGAAGCCGGCTGCGCCGGTGATGAGGTATTTCATGCGGTGGCGGAAGAAGTCAGGTCTTCAAAATGCATTGCAAGGTTTTCCCCCCGAAGCAAACCTCGTCTGGTGGCCGTTGCCGTCCCACCCGTCCTCCTTCTGGCGTTCAACCGCCCCGCTTCGGCCCGGCGTGTCCTGATGGCGATTCGCGATGCGCGGCCGGCGAGGCTTTTCATCGCCTGCGACGGCCCTCGGGCGCATAAGCCCGGCGAGGCCGCCTTGGTCGCCGAAGTCCGCGCGCTCGTCCAGCTCGTCGATTGGCCGTGCGTCCTCGAAACCCGTTTCCTCGACGACAACCTCGGCTGCGGTCGGGCGGTCAGCAGCGCCATCGAGTGGTTCCTGGGGCGCGCCGGCGAGGGCATCATCCTGGAGGACGACTGCGTGCCGTCGCCCGCCTTCTTCCGGTACTCGGCCGTGATGCTGGCCCGGTACCGCGACGAACCGAAGATCGCCTTGATTTCGGGGTCCAACATGGCTCCGCTGGCCCGCCTGGACGGAGAGTATGGCTTCAGCGCCGTCAGCTCGTGTTGGGGCTGGGCCACCTGGAAGCGGACCTGGGATGACTATCGGCTGCGCGTGCCCGAGATCGGCCCCGAAGAGAAGTGGGCGCAGGCCGCCCATCCCCGCATGGTCAAGAAGATTGGCGCGGAACTGCGGCGAGTGGCCCAGGGTGACGCGCACACCTGGGATTACCAACTGCTCGTCCAGTGCCTCCGGCGGGGACAATGGACCGTCGTGCCGCGGTGGAATCTCGTGTTGAACATCGGCTTTGACGGCGGGGGAGCCCATTATGGCTCGGGGGGCAGGCCTTGGGCCGTCCCGGACGAACTACATGACCCCGCGACGGCCTGGGAGCGCGTCGAGCCGATGTCGATCAACGAGCAGTATGACGCCCACTACCTGGCCTGCTTCCACCGGGGATCGAGCATCCTCTACCGTCAGTGGCTGAAATGGCGTCACTTCCTGCGTCGTCGCCGCGGCCCGCGGCCCGCGTGATCCCTTCAGGCCTTCCGCGCGACCATCAGCGCGCGCCAAATCGTTTCCCCGCATTCTTCCGCCTTGGCCTGCGATTGGGCGAGGAGGGCCGCCGCCTCGAGCCGCGTGGGTTTCGCCCGAAGGGCGGCCCGCATCTTTTCGGCCAGGGCCTCCGCGTCACCCGCGGGGAACAGGGTGACCTTGCCGCAGTCGACCTCGCGGTTGACGGCGATGTCGGAAAGGATGACCGGCACGTCGAGGCCCACCGCGTCATAAGCGGCGCCTCCGCCCGGGCCGCCTTCGAAGAGGGTAGGCTGCACCAACGCCACCGCCTGCTTCAGCAGCTCGATCTGGTCGCGCTTGGGGATCAGCCCCAGGATCTGGACCCGATCGGCGATGCCCAGCCGGCGTAGCTCCTCCTGCAAGGAGGGGAAGTAAGCCGGCGAACGCGAGTCCAAGGGGCTGCCCGTGCAGACCAACTTCACGCCGGGATGGTCGGCGGCGATGCGGGCGAAGGCGCGGAACGCGGTCCGGTGGTCCTTGTGTTCCCAGAACTGGTTGCAGACGATCAGGTAGGGATCCGTGAGGCCATACTTGGCGATCAAGTCCGGGCGCGCCTCCAGCCATTCGCGCCGTGTGATGGGCGCGAAGGGGAGGGTGAAGACCTGCGCGGTGCCCTCGGGCACGAATTCGCGGATATCGCCGGCCACCGAGCGGGCGTTGACCACCACGGCGTCGACCCCCGTCAGCAGCTCGCGGAATCGCCGGTCGCGGCGCGAACGTTCGACCCGCGTGAAGAAGGCGGGGAGATGGCGGTGCTGGAAATCGTAGAGGTAGCCGACGACGCCGCAGCGCGGCCCGAAGTCGCCCGGCCGCATGCAGGGGAAGACCACCTGGAGGCCCAGCTCCTCGGCGGCCGCCCGGTGCGCGGCGGCGTCGCTCCCGATCTCGACGAGGCGGAGCCTCGGGCCGAAGCCCGCCAGGCGATCGCGGACGGACTCCATGGCGGGGCGGGGCGCGGCGTGCTTCCGCCGCAGCAGTCCCTTGAGCCAATCTTCGATCTCCTTGAAGTGCGCCTTGGACCATCGCCGCGGGGGTTTGCTCGGCAGGAGCACGGTCAGTTCGGCGTGGCGGGCGGAAGGGGCGGCCAGCAGCGCGTTGATGAGTCCGCAGAGAAAATCGAGGCCGCCCGCCCAATGCGCCAAACCTTGCACGAGGATGCCTACCTTGAGGGCCGGCGCCAACTCGAGCCGGCCGAGTTCGACCCCGTCGGCATGGGGCGCGAAGACGTAACCGAGCTTGGCGTAGAGGTCGCGGGCCACGCGGTTGGACGAATAGACCTTCAGCCTCACGCTCGCGGCCCCGCGGCGGGCGGCCTCGGCGTGGAGATGCTCCGTCAACTTTCGCCCCAACCCCAGTCCGCGGAAGCCGGGCAGCAGCGCCACGCCGAGGCTGGGCTCCGCGTAGCCCTCATCCCAGCCGCGCAGCATGCCGTAGCCGGCCACGGCCTCGTCGACGTAGGCTAGGCAGTAGTGGTCTTTCCCTTGGCGAGCGCAGAGGCGCTCCGCTTCGGCCCGGTCCAGCGGGTGCGGGTGGAAGAAGTTCCCGCTCCCCGAGGACTCGAACGCGGCAAAGAAGGCCGTCAGGTCCTCCAGGCAGGCCGGGCCTAGGGGGACGATGCGCCAACTCGTCCCCGGCGGGCGCGTGCGGCCCGCCGTCATCGGGCGGCGAAATGGCGTTGGATCACCCGGCAGATCTCGCCGAGGTCGGCCGAGGTCAGCCCGGGCCAGCTCGGCAGGTTCATCCCCCGGGCGGCCAGGTCGACCGCGACCTCCAGGCCCGTTTGCCCGGCCGCATACATCGGCATGGTGTGCACGGGGTGGAAAAGCGGGCGGGTCTCGATGCCTTCGGCGCGCAGGGCCTGGCGCAGCGGATCACGCTCGGCGGCGGCGTCCGTGAGCAAGGAGCACATCCAGAAGGAATGGGTGGTGCCCGCGACCTCCGCGTGCATCTGGACCGGCAGGCCGCGCAGCCCGGTGCGGTAGGCTTCGGCGACGACGCGCTTCCGGGCGATGAACCCATCGGCGCGCTCCAGCTGGGCCAGTCCGATGGCCGCGCAGATGTTCGTCATGCGGAAATTGAAGCCGACCACATCATGCCAGTATTCCCGGTCGTCGGCGAGCCCTTGCCCGCGCAGCTTCAGCGCCTTCCGGTGCAGGGTCGGGTCGGCGGCCACCACCATCCCGCCCTCGCCGGTCGTGATGGTCTTGTTTCCGAAGAAGCTGAAGGTGGCGATATCCCCGAAGGTGCCGACATGCTTCGCGCCCATCTTGGTCCCGAAGGCTTCCGCGCAGTCCTCGATCAACCGCAGGCGGTGGCGGCGGGCCAGGTCGACCAGGGCCGCCATGTCGCACGCCTGGCCGTAGAGGTGGACCGCCAAGATCGCCTTGGTCCGGCCGTTGATCAGCTTCGCGACGTGCGCCACGCTGACCTGCCAAGTGGCCGGGTCGGCGTCGGCGAACACGGGAGTGGCGCCGACATAGCGGATGGCGTTGACGGCCGCCACATAGGTCAGGCTGGGGACGATGACCTCGTCGCCCGGCCCGAGCTCCAGGGCGGCGAGGGCCAAGTGGAGGGCGACGGTGCCGTTCGCGACCGCGAGCGCGTGGGGGGCGCCGATGTAGCCGGCGAAACCTTGCTGAAAACGGTCGATGAATTCCCCCTTGGAGGAGATCCATGTCGATTGGAGGCAGCGGTCGACATAGGCTCGCTCGTTCCCGCTCAAGTCGGGTTGGTAGACGGGGATGCGGATGGATGGAGGCATGCCTGATTTGGCTAAGTCGGTGGGTTTCCAGGGTACGCGGTGACGTTCGGCTTAGCCAGAAATATCTGGCCGGCGTTCAGCGGGCAAGGGCCTGACCCAGGCCGGAACCGAACCGCCGGATTTCCTTGCCGGCGCGCGACAGGAAAAGACGCACGGCACGGCGGAAGGGGAGGCGGCGGGCGCCGCGGTCCTCGTAGCCGATGGTGGTGGTGGCGGCGACCGGCGCCAGGACCACGGGCAGGGGGCGCACGCCCCGCACGCGCAGGCCCGTCTCCCACGGGCGTTCCAACGCGTGGTCGACCTGTTCCGTGATCGGCCGCATCGACCGAAGCAGGGTCTCGGCCGCCCGCCGGTTGACCGCATAGGCGGCCGAAGAGGTCGTCCTTGTCAGGTGCACGACAAGGTGGTGCTCCGCCGTCAGGGCGCGCTTGCGCACGGGAAGGCCGGAGTGGAAGCAGAACAACTTGACCAGGTCCCAGTCGTCTTGGCGACCGAGGGCGGCCAAGACTTCGACGCAGGCGGGACGGACTTCCACGTCGTCCTCCAGGATCACGCACCAGGGCGCGTCGGAGCGCAGGAACTCCTCCATGGCCTTGAGGTGGCTGAGGTAGCAGCCAACCTCCCCGGGGCGGGGCATGGGCAGGCGGTTCCGGGCCCCGTAAAGGTCGGCATCCACCAGTTTTTCCCAGTCCGGCACCTGCTTGCCCAGCACGGCCGGGATGCGACGGTAGGGTAGGCCGAGGGCCTCCAGGCTCCCCGCGAGCGACGCCATCCGTTCGACGTCCCGGTCGAGGTTGATCACGTAGATGGGCGGCATGGGGCGACGATAAATGGGATGGATAAATGCTCCGCCACGTTTATCAATCTTTACGATAAGCATGCGCATCTGGTCCTCCCTCCGTTGGCGAGCGCTCGCCCTCGCCCGCGCCTGCGGCTATCGCGGGAACCCGCGGCTTTTCGGGGTGGAGGTGCCCTTGGCCCTCGTGCCGTCCCGAATCATCCTCGGCCAGTTGGATGCGTGCTCCTACGAGGCCAAGGAGGCCCGCTTCATCCGGGCCTACTTGCCGCCCGGCGCCGAAGTCCTGGAGCTCGGGGCCAGCCTGGGGATCGTGTCCTCCATCATCTTGGGGCGCCGCCCCGCGCGGCTCGTCTCCTATGAGGCCGTGGGCCCGCTGGCCGCCGTCGCCCGGCAGGTGGTGGCCCATAACCACCCCGCCGCCCCGTGGGAGCTCGTGCACTGCGCCGTGGCCGACGAAGGCGTCCCCGAGGTGGCCTTCGATTGGTCTCCGGAATACACGCAAGGCGGTTCGGTCGCCCGGTCCGAAGGGACGGCGCGGCTGCGCGTCCCCGCCGCCTCGCTCGCGGCGGTCATTGCCCGCCATGGCCTGCCGGAGACCGCATGGTTGGTGATGGATATCGAAGGCATGGAGTGGGAGCTCGCCCGCCGCCAGGCCGCCGCGCTGCGGCATTTCGCCGGGATCATCGTCGAGTGCCATGACGTCAAGGATGGCGGTCGCTCCGTTCCGCACGTCGAGGTGGTGGGGGCCCTGATCGCCGCCGGCTTCGACCTCGTCGCCCGGCGCGGCCAGGTCTCGGTGCTGCGCCGCCGGTCCGCCTGAGCATGCGTCCCGCCTCGGTCATCTACCGCGATTACGCCGCGAACTCCCTGTTCACGCCGGGCGCGGGGGAGAACAACGGGGAATTCTACCTTCCCTACGCCTTGTTGCGCGAACGCTTCCGCGCCGCCGGCATCGAGCTCAACACCCCCGACGTCAACGTCGGCCGGGAGGTCGCCTTCGAACTGCATATCAACTGCCGCCGACAGGACCCGTCCGCCCGCGCGTATGTCTACCTGTACGAGAATCCGCTGATCCGGCCGCTCAACCGCGACCGGGCCGCGCTCGCCCGTTACGCGAAGTGGTTCGCCTGGGATGGCGAACTGCGCGACGACCCTCGCACCGTCCCGCTGCTTTACCCGAACCGGCTCGAAGCCGGACCATGGCCCGGTCCCGAAAAACGCCCGCTCTTTTGCGTGCTCGTCGCCTCGAACAAGGCCCTCGCGGTCGTCGACCCCCGGGATCAATACCAGGCGCGGGTACGCATCCTTGATTGGTATGAGCGCCACGCGCCGGCCGACTTCCATCTGTTCGGCCGGGGCTGGGAGCGCCCCGCCGCGCTGCCCGGCCGCTGGGGCCGGGTCCGCAACCAAGTCCGCAAGCTCCTCGCGCGTTTCCTTCCCACGAAGTCGCCCTACGCGACTTGGCGCGGCCCCATCGACGACAAGATCGAGCTGCTCACGCGCGCCCGCTTCTGCCTGGCCCACGAGAACTGCCGCGACCTGGAGGGTTATGTCACCGAAAAGCTCTTCGATTGTTTCCGCGCCGGCTGCGTCCCCGTCTACGTCGGCCCGAAGGAAATCGCCGACCTCGTCCCCGCGGACTGCTTCATCGACGGACGCGCCTTCGCGACCCCCGCCGCGCTCGACGCCCGCCTGCGCGCCATCGACGATGACGCGTACCGGGGCTACCAGGAGAGGATCCGGAAGTTCCTTGGCTCGGAGCAGGCGCGGCCCTTCTCGCAGCGCCATTTTGCGGACGTGCTCGTGCGCGAGATCTTGGCGGACCTCGGCCGCTGATCGCGCTTCGCCGCGGCGGCGGCTGACCGGGCAAGCGCCTCAGGCAATTCTCCTTGCCTCAGCTGGGCCGCGAAAACATCCCTATCTCAGGACATTGCGATGATCAAAGAAAGCCAGCCGCACACGGTATCGACCGTGCGTTTCCAGGACATCACCGTGATCGTGCACGGACCGGTGCTCGACCAGGCGGCCCCCGGGGCCCCCCAAGGAATGACCTTGGCCGCGGTGCAGAGTGTCCGGAAAATCCTACCCGGGGCGAAGGTCGTGATCTCGACTTGGGCCGGCTCCGCGGCCGAAGGTCTGGGGGCCGATCAGGTTGTCTACTCGGAGGACCCGGGTTGCTTGCCTTATGCCCCGAAGGAGCGCCCGAACAACGTCAACCGACAGATCGTCGCCATGCGCGCCGGGCTGGGTTTGGCCGATTCCCGCTTCGTGCTGAAACTTCGCTCCGACACCATCCTCGTCTCGGATGGGATGATCCGTCAGTGGGGCCGTTTTCAGGTGCGCAATCCCCACCTCCGCGTTTTCGAGCAGCGGGTCATCACCTCCGCGTTCCTGACGTATCACCCGCGGGTCTGCTTCCAAGGGGGAAGGTTCACGCCCTTCCTTTTCCACGTCAACGACATGATCCAGTTCGGGCTGGCCGGGGATATGCGTAAGCTCTGGGTGATTCCGTTGATGCCTACGGCCGACTTCACCTATTTCACCGCGGGCGAATTGGAGGGCAAGGTCGACAAGGTCGCCAACCGCCGCGTGCCCGAAGACTATATCTGGACCAGCGCGCTGACCGCCGCGGGCTTTTCGTCCAATGATTCGTGGGCCGACTTCCGGCCGGAGTTGATCCCCGTCTCGGAGCTGAGCATCGTCAACAACTTCCACCTGCTCGACCAGACGGACATGGGTTTCCTGTGCCTGAAATACCCGGAATTCGCGCGTAACCATCATCTCATCGACACGCCTTACTTCACGTCCGAGGAATGGCTCACCCTTTACGGGTTATACTGCGATCCGTCGGCGCCGCGGCCGCCCCGACCGGCCCGCCTCACGCGCGCGCGGATCAAGGATGCGCTCCGCTCCCTGATGCAAGTCCACCGCCTGGGTGCCTACCTCAAGCGCGCCAGCCGACCGGCTCGCCATCGCGTCAAGGAAGCGCTGCGGGGGCTGCGGCTATGGAAATAATCGCCCATCGCGGTTTTGTCTCCGGGCCGACGAAACCCCATAAGGACCAGCTGATCGAGGCGCTGAACCTAGGTTTCGGCATCGAATTCGACGTCCGCGATTCGGCGGATGATGTGGTGATCGCCCATGACCCTTGGGAAGTCGGGACCGATACCCTGGGGAGCCTGCTCAAACGGGTGCCCTTCGCGGGCACCTTGGCCATCAACATCAAGTCCTGCGGCCTGGCCCCGCGCATCAAGCAGGGGTTGGCGGACCACCAGATAGAGCCCACCCGCTGTTTCTTCTTCGACATGGCCGTACCCGACCATCTGGCGTACCAGAAATTGGGACTGCGGGCCTACCCGCGAATCAGCGAAATCGAGCCTTTCGGAGTGCTGGCCCAAAAGTCCGAGGGCATCTGGCTCGACGCTTTCCACTCCACCTGGTGGCAGCCGGAGAGTTTGGCCGGATGGCTCCAGCAAGGCATGAGCGTTTGCGTGGTCTCGCCGGACCTGCACCGCCGGGAATATCTGGAGACGTGGCATCAAATCCGTCGGAGCGGATTGGCCGGGGAGGCGGGACTATCGATCTGCACCGACTTTGCCCTCGAGGCGCGCGATTTCTTCAACCCCTGAAGCCGGCCGGCCTTCTCGCCGGTATTTTCGGTGGGCCGCTTCGGCGGTGGTCCGGCTGGGGCGCTCGCAGCGAGCCGGGACTCAACGATTCTGCCGGGAGATGATGTCCCGGCATCCGCGGATCATGTCCGGGTCGACGTTGCGGCTCACCACGACCAATCGGTTGCGGGTGTTGAGCGAGTGGACGTCGCCGCCCAATCTTTCGGCCGCATGGAAAACCGCCTTGGCGACGGCTTCGCAGTGGGTGTCGTGGAAGACCAGGACGCAGCGATCGAGGTTCAGGTGGGGGAGTACCGCATCCACGTCCGCACAGGGGGCTTCCCCGAAATGACTCCCGTCGATGAACGCGAAATCGACCTGCGTCCCCACCAGAAGGGCGGGGACATCCATCGGGCTGAAGCCGACCTCGTAGCGGACGGTGCCTTCGAGGCCCAGTGTCCTCGCCCCGGCCATTGCAAAACGCAAACCTTCGGGCAGGTCCGCCAGTCGGCCATCAGCCAGGGTCTTCTGGTGGCCGGCGGCGTGCCGCCGTGCCGCCGCCTCGTCGTAGATGAAGTCCTGTTGCTCTTCCTCGACGTAGGCGTCGACGCTCACCAGCGACCCCCGGTTCTTTCGGAAGGCCAGCCCGAGGTAGAAGCTGCTGTAACCGAAGGCCGTGGCGATTTCGTAGCCGCGCGTGAGGCCCAGCCGGGTCACCAGGTCATAAAGCACGAGACCCTCCTCGTCGGTGATCGAGTAGGGGAACTTCCGGGTCTTGAGTTTGTGCATCCAGTCCAGGTCGTCCATGGGCTCGTGTCCCGGGAAGAGCACGCGCTCGAGGTCGGCCTGGATGGGTGCCAGCGCGGGGGAAAGCTCCGCGACCAAGGACCGACGACGAGGGTGCCCCTGGGGGAGGAAGGCCATCCGTTGCTGTTCGAAGCGCAGGTTCTCGATGCGGCCGTCGAGGTGCGTCGACTGGCCCCGTAACGTGTGGAGTTCCTTCTGGATGTCCTGCCGCTCCTCGTGAAGCGCCTGGATCTCGGCGCGAAGCCGGCGTAGCTCGCGTCGTCGGCGCCGGGAGCAGAGGGCGTAGGTCGCCGTGGCCGCCAAGACGGCGACAAGGAGGTGCCACCAGCCCCCGGCCGCGGACTCGGCGCCGGGGACCAGCGCGACGGAAACGAGGAGGATGGTCGGCATGGAAGGGGGAAGGGATCGGGGGAGGAACCGCGCGAACGCGGCGGTCGCCCCCGGCGGCCCTCAGCGCAGATAGGCCCGCAGCTCCTTGAGGCGGTCGCCTTCCCACTCGATGACATCGGTCCCCCGCACGAGCTGGTCGCCCAGCTGCAGGTCGAACTCGATCACGCTACGTGAGGCGTCCGCGACGATGCCGCGCGCGGTGAAGGCGAGGTGCGGGTGGGCCTGGAAGATCTCTCCGATATAACGAAGCACCGCCTCCTTGCCCTCGAGCCGGCCGACGGTGGGGTCCTCGAGGGCGAAGCCGTCCGTCAGGAGCGCCCGGAGGCCGGCGAGATTCCGCTGATGGAAGAAGGCGATGTATTGCCGGGTCCGCGCGGCGATGAGCGCCTCGCCGGACAAGGGGGCGGCCGCGTCGACCCGGCCGCGCTCGTAGACCTGCGTGGTCTGGAAGAAGGCCAGGTCCTCCGGCACGCCCAGCCCGTACATGCCCGCGTATTCGCGACCGGTGCGGGCGACGGCGATCCGGCGATCCTCGGCGATGAGTAGGTTGTAGGCGGGGGCGACGTAGAATTCCCCGTTGGACCGTAGGTTCCGGGCGATCATCTGCTCCGCCGCGCGCACGAAATCCCGCCCGCGCCGGAAGTTGTAGATGCCGACCGTGGCCTCGTTGCTGACGACCTGCTTCTCGACGACCTCGGTGACGTTGAGGCCCGGGTCCAGCCGGCAGTAGGACCACTTGGGGTGGTCCGCCTCGAAGGTCATGATCAGGCCGTCCGCCTGCCGGTGCTCCATCTCCGCGAGGTAATCGTCGATCGCCAGGTCGACCACCTGGTCGGCGTTGGCGATCATGAGCGGCTCGTCGTTGTCGATGAACGCCTTGGCCAGCAGCACCGTGCACGCCGCGCCTTCGGTCACGGCGTCGACGGTCACGATCCGGCAGTCCGGGCAGAGGGCGCGCAAGGTCGCCGGCACCGCCGGGTAGGTCTCCAGATGCTCTCGCAGGATGATGAAGGTGAAGCGGTGCGGGCGCGCCGGGCGCACATTCTCGATGACCCATTGGATCATCGGCTTCCCGCCGACGCGGATGAGCGGCTTGGGATCGGTGAAGCCGGCGTTGGCGAAGCGGCTGCCGCGGCCGGCCATGGGGACGACGATGTTCATCATGTCATTGGCCTTGGAGGTATTTGTCGTTGGTCGCGCCCGGCATCTTCACGACGACGGTCACGGTGGGTTCCAGCGTGCGGAAATCGGTCCCCTCCCCGGGCGGGATGACGATGATGTCGCCCTTGGCGTAGCGCACCCCGTTCATCTCCACCGCGCCGCTGACGATCACGGTGTATTCGGTGGCGACCTTATGGTAGTGCCAGGCGTCGTAGGCCCCCGCGGGGTACTCCTTGACGGCCACCTCGCAGTCCTCGGTGGCGCGCAGCGTGGGCGCGAAGTTCCCGATGAACCAACCCAGCTTCATGTCCGCCAACTTCGCCGTGATCATGGGAGCGCGCCCTCCGGGGCGTCCCCGCGAGCCTTCGCGGCGTAGGCTTGCACGTCCGCGGGCGAGGCGAGCGAATGGTAGCAAGCGCGGCCGATGGCGTGGATGCCGACCCGTGCCTGCTCCAGGATGAGCTCGTTGAGCACGGGGCAGATGTAGAACGCCCCGTTGACATGCGCGTCCTTGACGATGGACCGCATCGCGGCCGCGACGAAGTCGCCCGAGCGCGCGAAGTAGTAGAAGCCCGCGGTGGCGAACTTGCTGATGGGGCGCTTCTCGGCGGCTTCGACGACGCGACCCTGCGCGTCGCACTTCACGAACGACCAGCGGGGGTGGACGTCCTCGAACACCACGGCGCCGGCATCCCAGCCCGCCGCGCGGAAGCCCCGCACGATCGCCGCCGGGTCCGCCCCCGCGATGATCTGGTCGCCATTGACGACCACCAGAGGTTCCGGGGCATCCAGATGGTCGGCGGCGAGGAGCGCGCTGCAGGCCGCCCCCGAGGTTTCGCCGGGAGCCTCCACCAGGGTCGCGGCGGGGTCCACCAGCTTGATCACCTTGCCGGTGTGGAATTGGCGATTTTCTTCCCGCGGGATCACGCAGATGAACTGCGCGCCGTCCGCCTTCAGCGGACGGAGGGCATCCATGACGCGTTGGACGAGGGGCTTCCCGGCGATCTCCACGAGGTTCTTGGGGTAGCTGTAGCCGGCCTCCTTGAAGGCGCGGCTGGGGCCGGATGACAGGACGATGACCTTCATCGGGCGGCCTCCTCGATTTCCCGGATCCGCCCGAGGATGCCGTCCAACGTGACATCGGTCACTTCCTTGATGATCATGAGATGGCAGCCGGCCGCGCGGGCGGCTGCGATGCCGTGTTCGTTGTCCTCGAGCACCAGGGTTTCGGCGGGCTGCACGCGGAGCAGGGACATGGCCTTGACGTAGATCGCCGGGTCGGGCTTGCCGTGCTTGACGTCCTGGTTGCTCACGATCGCGTCGAGGTAGCCATCGAGGGCGCTTTTCCGCATCATCAGGTCGATGGTGTTGCGCACGGAGTTCGAGGCGAGGCCGAGTTTGTAGCCCATCGAACGGAGGCTCGCAAGGGCGTACTCATGCTGGAACGTCGGTTTGCACCGGGCGTGGACGGCCTCGGTGGTGTAGGTCTGCTTGAGCTCGTTCAGGAAACCATGGAGGGAGGCGGGCAGGCCCTGGTCGGCGGTCAACATCTGCAGCTTCTTCTTCGTCGGCAGTCCGTCGAAGGTCGACAGATGGTCTTGTCGGCTGATCTGGAAGCCGAAGTGGCCGAGCGCGCGGTTCAGGGCGTCGAAATGCCAATCCTTGGCGTCGATTAACACCCCATCCATGTCGAAGATGACAGCTTTGATCGAGTTCATGGCATCATCGGCTGGGTTGCGTGCCGAACCCAATTGGCAGAGGGGCCGATTTGTTGCGAGGCGTAATTTTTCTTGGAGAGCCCTTGAGCGCTTGCCGGACGGGCTTCCGACGGTTGCAGGCCAGTAAACCACTTAACCCGAAGGAGAAGCTGAGGGATATGACCTAGGGTCGACAAAAGCAACGACGCCTAACCCATCGACGCGCCGCATGGTCCGTGACGGCGCGAAGTCCGGATCATCCGCGCGGACCGAACTTGCGCTGGGGCGGCTGGGCCGGGGCGGCGGCGTCGATCTGGACGCCGGCGCAGGCCGGGTCGCGGGCGAAGGCGCCGTAGGTGGCCGGGTCGAAGCGCGTCGTCATGCCGCGGGCGGCCTCGGCCACGAGCACGCGCCCGTCCGGCTGGAGGAAGCCGACCTGCACGATCGTGGGGCCGTCCACCTTGCGCGTGTGGGCGACGAGCTTCTCCATGAACGGACCGGCCTCGGGGCCGGGCTTGAGGGCGAAGAGGATCTTCTTGATCAGGGCCGGCGCGCCGCGGAGCGGCTGGAGGCCATGGGCGCTGATGTTCCATTCGCCGCGTTCCTCGCGGTAGCTCAGGCGGGCGTCGACCATCACGTGCGCGCCGTCGGCGAGCAGGGGCTGGTCGCCGTCGCGCAGGGCCAGGGCCGCGTCGAAGGCCTCGGAGAACATGCTCACCGGGACGGCCACGTTGCGGGAGGAGACCGTGAAGAGGCACCACGGGCGGTTGTCCTTCTTCGAGATCTTCTTCTCGAGGTTGCCGAGGATGCCGCAGATCCGGACCGTGTGGCGCTCCTTGCGGTCGAGTTCGATGCGGTCGGGCGTCGTCGCGAACGTCGCGACCGCCTCGTCGAGGCCATGGTAGTCGGCGAGCGGGTGGCCGCTCAGGTAGAAGCCCAGGAGCTGCTTCTCGTTGTTCAGCATCTCCAGCTTCGGCATGGGCTCCGACTTGCGGAGGATGAGGTCGGAGGGGCGGGCGGCGCCGGCGTCCTCGGCCCCGAGGAGGTCGAACAGGCTGCCCTGGCCGCGTTCGCGTTCCTTGCGCTCGGTCGAGAAGTGGCGCCGGACCGACTCGATCGAGTCGACCAGGTGGCGGCGGTTCTCGCCGGTGAAGTCGAAGGCGCCGGCGCGGGCCAGGCAGTCCAGCGTGCGCGCGTTGAGGTCGGCCTCGCCCATGCGGCCCACGAAATCGCCGAAATCCTGGAACGGTCCGGCCTTCTCCCGCTCGGCCACGATGGCGCGCGCGGCCATCTCGCCGACGCCCTTGATGGCGCCGAGGCCGAAGCGGATCGCGTTGTCCTTGGCCACGGGCGTGAAGTCGGTGTCGGACTGGTTCACGTCCGGGCCCAGCATCCGCATGCCGAGGGCCTCGACCTCGGCCACGAATTCCGCGAGCTTGTCGGCGTTGCCCTGTTCGGACGTCAGGATCGCCGACATGAACTCGACCGGGAAGTTGGCCTTCAGGTAGGCGGTGCGGTACGAGAGGATCGCGTAGGCGGCGGAGTGGGACTTGTTGAAGCCGTACTCGGCGAACTTCTCCAGCGTGGCGAAGATCTCCTCGGCCTTCTTCTTGTCGATGTCGTTGGTGGCCTTGGCGCCGGCCACGAAGATGTCGCGCTGCTTCTCCATCTCCTCGCGGATCTTCTTGCCCATCGCGCGGCGGAGCATGTCGGCGCCGCCGAGCGTGTAGCCGGCGATGACGCGGGCGGCCTCCATCACCTGCTCCTGGTAGACCAGGATGCCGTAGGTCTCCTTGGCCACCTTCTCGAGCAGCGGGTGGGCGTACTTGACGTGGTTCGCGTCCTTCTTGCCCTTGATGTAGTCCGGGATGAACTGCATCGGGCCCGGGCGGTAGAGGGCGATCAGCGCCACGATCTCGTCGATGACGGAGATGCCGAACTGGCGGCAGAGCGACTGCATCCCGCCCGATTCGAGCTGGAACACGCCGATGGTCTTGGCCTCGTTGAGCAGGGCGAACGTCGCCGCGTCGTCGAAGCCCACCTTCTCGATGTCGAAGTCCGGCTTCCCGCGGTGCTTCCGCACGAGCTTCTGGGCGTCGTCGATGACCGTGAGCGTCTTCAGGCCCAGGAAGTCCATCTTCAGCAGGCCCAGCTTCTCGACCGGATCCTTGGCGTACTGGGTCGTCAGGTCGCCTTCCTGCATCGTCACCGGGATGATGTCGGTCAGGGGGCGGTCGGCGATGATCATGCCGCAGGCGTGCTTGCCGCTGTTGCGCACCATGCCCTCGATCACGCGGCCCGTCTCGATGATGCTCGCGGCCTGCGGGTTGACGTTCACCTCCTCGCGGAGCTCGTTGGACTTCTTGAGCGCGTCGTCGAGGGAGATATTGATGTCGTCCGGGACGAGCTTCGCCAGGCGGTTGGTCTCGATGAACGGCAGGTCGCGGATGCGGGCCAGGTCGCGCACCACCATCTTGGCGCCGAACGTGCCGAAGGTGATGATGTTCGCCACGCGGTCGGCGCCGTACTTGCGGCGCACGTAGTCGACGACCTGGTCGCGGCGGCGCATGCAGAAGTCGATGTCGAAGTCGGGCGCGGAGACGCGCTCGGGGTTGAGGAAGCGCTCGAAGAGCAGGCCGAAGCGGATCGGGTCGATGTCGGTGATCTTCAGGCAGTACGCCACGATCGAGCCCGCGCCCGAGCCGCGGCCCGGGCCCACCGGGATGTCCTGGCGGCGCGCCCAGTCGATGAAGTCCCAGACGATGAGGAAGTAGTCGACGAAGCCCGTGCCCGCGATGACCCCCATCTCGTAGTCCACGCGCCGGCAAAGCTCGGCGGGGCTCGTCCGGCCGGGGCCGGGGACCTGCTCGTCCGCCCACGACTTGGGGTCGTCGTAGTCGACGCCGTAGCGCTCCTTGAGTCCCGCCTTCACCTGCTCGAGCAGGTAGGTGCCGTTGGGGCGCATCGGCGCCCGCTTGTCCTCGGCGATGGCGAAGTCGCCCTTCTTGCCGGCGGCCACCGCGAGGCCGTTCTTCAGCTTCTCGTAGCCGTCGAGGATGGCGTCGATCTTCTTGCCCGCCTTGGGCTTCACGCCCTCGCTGAAGACGTAGACCGGGTAGTTGTTCTGGCCGACCGGCAGCTGCACGTCGCACATCTCGGCGATGGCGACCGTGTTGGTGATCGCCTCCGGCACCTCGCCGAAGACGCGCAGCATCTCGGCCTGGCTCTTCAGGTAGAACTCCTTGGCGTCGTAGCGCATGCGGCGCTCGTCGGCCAGGCGGGCGCCCGTCTGGATGCACAGCATCGCGTCGTGGGCGACGTTGTCGCCGGCGTCGACGTAGTGGACGTCGTTGGTCGCGACCACGCGCAGCTGGAACTCGCCGGCCAGCTTGAGCAGGTCGGGGATGATCCGCTTCTGCTCCTCGAGGCCGTGGTCCATGAGCTCGATGACGAAGTTCTCCCGGCCGAAGATCTCGATGAAGCGGCCGCACGCCTTCCGGGCGGCCTCGTAGTCCCCGCGCAGGAGGGCCTGGGGGATGACGCCCTGCAGGCAGCCGGAGAAGCCGATGAGGCCTTCCGCGTGCTTGGCCAGCTGTTCGACGTCGGTGCGCGGCTTGTAGTGCAGGCCGCGGACGTGGGCGTCGGAGACGAGCTTCGTGAGGTTCTGGTAGCCCTTGAAGCTGCGGGCCAGCACGCCCATGTGGTAGTACTTATGCTCGCGCCGGTCGGGCTTGTCGGTCAGCGCGTGGTCCCAGACCAGGTAGAGTTCGCAGCCCAGCAGCGGCTTGAGCTTCACCTCGCCCTTCGAGCGGGACTTCGCCTCGCTCCAGAAGTCGAAGAGGCCGAAGAGGTTGCCGTGGTCGGTGATCGCCACCGCGCGCATGGTCATGTCGCACGCGCGCTGCATCAGCCGGTCGATGCGGCTACAGCCGTCGAGCATGCTGTAGTCGGTGTGCACGTGCAGGTGCACGAAGTCGCGACTGATGGATTCCGGGTCGGCCATGCGGGGAGGGGATACTAGGGAGGGCGTGGAGGGCAGGGGAAGGGGATAATCGGCGGGCCGCCGCCGACTTGTCCACAGGCGGGCTTGCCCCGGTCCCGCGCCGGGCTAGAAAGCTCCCACCCATGAGCGAAAGCCGCTTCTCCTTGCGCAAGCAGATGCACCTCGGCGTCGGCCTCGGCATCCTCTACGGCCTGTTCTGCCGGGTGCTCTTCCATGGCGCCGACGAATGGGTCCGCCAGACGTTCGGCCGGACCGGGGTGGCGCTGCTCGGTATCATGTCGATCAGCTTCCTGTTCCTCGTGCCCGCCGCCCTCGGCTTCATCGTGATCTGGTTCGAGCGCGAGGAGCGCCGGTGGGCGCGGATGCTCTTCGGCCCGTGGGTCTCCGCCGTGATCATGACCCTCTGCACCGTCGCCCTGCAGCTGGAAGGCTGGATCTGCGTCATCATGGCCCTGCCGGTCATCCTGTTCATGGCCTCGCTCGGCGGGGTGGTGGCCGGTTTCGCCCGTCCCAAGGTCCAGACCGACGGCGGGCGCCGGCTCTGCGTCGCCGCCGTCGCGCTCCTGCCCTTCGTCGCCGGGCCGCTCGAGTCCCTCCGCGCCCGCTCGAACGAGCTCCGGACCGTGGCCTGCAGCATCGACATCGCCGCGACGCCCGCGCAGGTCTGGCGGCAGATCCGCTCGGTTCCGCGCATCACGGAAGCCGAGCACACCTTCTCCTGGCACCACCGCGTCGGCTTCCCCCGGCCCACCGAGGCCGTGCTCGAGGGCACGGGCGTCGGCTCCGTCCGCTATGCCCGCTTCGAGGGCGACTTGCTGTTCGTGGAGAAGGTCACCGAGTGGGACGAAAACCGCCGGCTCTCCTTCTCCATCAAGGCCGACACCGCGAACATCCCGCCGACCACCCTGGATGAACATGTCATCATCGGCGGACCGTATTTCGACGTCCTGCACGGCACCTATTGGATCGAGCCGCTTGGCCCGGACCGGGTCCGACTCCACCTCGCCAGCGACCAGCGGTTGGCGACCGGGTTCAACGCCTACGCCGCCTGGTGGACCGAGTGGGTGATGGCCGACCTGCAGGATTACATCCTGCGGATCGTCAAGGCCCGCGCGGAACGGGACCGCTGAGCCGACCGCGGCTTACTTGACCTTCACGAAGGTGCGCTTGCCCGCCTGGAGCACGAGCTCCCCGGCCGGCCGGGCGACCTTGTGGGCCGGGTCCGCGACCTTCTCCTCGCCGACCTTGACCGCGCCACCTTCGATCAGGCGGCGGATCTCCTTCTTGGAGGGGAAGAGGTTCGTCGCGGCGAGGAGGTCGACGATACCGACCTCCGCGGCGCCGCCCGCGAGCGTGTCCCACGCGAACTCCGGCATGTCGGTGCGCACGCCCCCCTTGGAGAAGACGTTCTCGAACTCGGCGCGCTCCTTGGCGCCGGCGCCCGCGCCGTGGAACTTGTCCGTCAGGCGGGTCGCCAGCTGCTTCTTGGCCTCCATCGGGTGCAGGGCCTTGAGCACGGCGAGCTCCTCGGGGGTGGTCAGCAGGAGTAGGTCGTAGTAGACCCACATGGTCGCGTCGGGCACCGACATGATGCGGCCGAACATGTCCTTCGCGCCGTGGTTGAAGGCGATGTAGTTGCCCAGCGACTTCGACATCTTCTTTTCGCCGTCGAGGCCGACGAGCAGGGGCATGCCGAGCACCGCCTGCGGCGGCTGGCCCTCCTGTTCCTGCAGGTCGCGGCCGACGAGCATGTTGAACAGCTGGTCGCTGCCGCCGATCTCAAGGTCGCACTTCAGCATGACGGAGTCGTAGCCCTGCAGGAGCGGGTAGAGGAACTCGACGATCGAGATGGGGGTGTTCGATGCGTGGCGCTTGGCGAAGTCGTCGCGGGCCAGCATCTGGGCGACGGTCATGCGGCGGCTCAGCTGGAGGGCGTCGAGGAAGGACATCTGGCCGAACCACTCGCTGTTGCGGCGGACCTCGGTCTGCTTCGGGTCGAGGATCTGGTAGGCCTGCTCCAGGTAGGTCTTGGCGTTCTCCGCGATCTCGGCCTCGGAGAGCACCGGGCGCGTCTCGGACTTGCCGGTCGGGTCGCCGATGCGGGTCGTGTAGTCGCCGATGATGAGCACCGCCTGGTGGCCGAGTTCCTGGAACTGGCGCAGCTTCTGGAAGACCACCATGTGGCCGAAGGTCAGGTCCGGGCGGGTGGGGTCCACGCCGAGCTTCACGCGGAGGGTCTTGCCCGCCTCGAGGCGCTTGAGGATCTCGCCCTCACCGATGAATTTCTCGGTGCGGGATTTCATCACCTTCAACTGTTCCGCGGGGGACATGCCTTCACTCTCCCCGAAGAAGCGGACGGGGGAAGGAAAAAAGCGGGAAGACCGAGGGTCTGGGCTAGGGCTAGGGTTAGATAGGGTGACGTTCCGGGCGACTTTCCGCCGCCTTCCTTATCTGGTCAACGGGCCAACCGATCAACGGATCAACCTGAGTCGGTCTTTCGCCACCACCCTCTCTTGCCCTTCGTCGGCGAACCCTCCTAATGAGGGCATGGATCTCGTCCGCGAACTGATCGATTACGTCAAGCACCCCAGCGTCTCCACCGACCCGGCCTTCAAGGCGGGGATGGACGGGGCCCGCCAGCACATCTGTGGTTTGCTCAAACAAGCCGGGCTGGAGGTCGAGGTGGTCCCCACGCCCCTCCACCCGATCGTGCTCGCCCGCCGCCGTGGTCCGGCCGAATGGCCCCACGTCGTCCTTTACGGGCACTACGACGTCCAGCCCGCCGATCCGCTCAACCTTTGGACCACGCCGGCCTTCGAGCCCGTGGTCCGCGACGGCAAGGTCTGGGGCCGCGGCACGGCCGACAACAAGGGGCCGCACCTCGTCTCCGTGGTGGCGCTGACGCGTCTCCTGAAGCGCCGGCCCGACCTTCCGCTGCGCATCACCTTCCTCATCGAGGGCGAGGAGGAGATCGGCTCCCCGAGCTTCCCGGAATTCCTGCACAACCATAAGGCCGAGCTCGCCGAGGCCGATTGCGTGGTGCTGTCCGATACCGCCTCGCCGAGTTCCGACCAGATCGTCATCACCACCGGCCTGCGCGGCATCATCGGCCTCGAAGTCGGCCTGACCGGTCCCCGTTCCGACCTGCATTCCGGCCTGCACGGCGGCGCGGTCTACAACCCGATCCAGGCGCTGGCCGAGCTCTGCGCCTCGCTGCACGACGCCGACAACGCCGTGACCGTCGAGGGTTTCTACGACGGGGTCCAGCAGCCGGAACGCTGGGAGCGCGAGCAACTCGCCAAGCTGCCGATGAACGAGGACGAGTACCGCCGTTTCCTCGGCGTCGACGAGCTCCACGCCGCCCCCGGCCTCAATGGTCTCGAGGCCGTGCGCTTCGCCCCCACGCTCGAGTTCAACGGCATCGGCGGCGGCTACCAGGGCAAGGGCTCGAAGACCGTCATCCCTTCCAAGGTCTTCGCCAAGATCACCTGCCGCCTCGTCCCCGGCCAGGATCCGGTCTTCGTCCACCGCAAGGTCGCGGAGGCCATCCGCGCCCGCGCCCCCAAGGGCGTCCGCGTCGAGATCCAGGAGATGCAGGGCAACGCCGCCTACTTCGTCTGCCCGCCCGACCGTCCCAACACGCCGGCCGGCCAGAATCCCGTGCTCGCCCGGGCCTTCCGCGAGGCCGACAAGGCCATCGGCGAGGCTTTCGGCAAGCCGCCGCTCTACCTCCGCGAAGGCGGCAGCGTGCCCATCATCGGCGACATCCGGCGCGAGACCGGCCTGGATTCCGTGATGATCGGGCTCTTCACGCCCGACTCCAACCTCCACGCCCCGGATGAGAATTTCGAGATCCGCATGGCCGAACGGGCCGTGACGGCCTACGAGCTCCTCCTCGAGCGGGTCGCCGGGACGGCAAGGCGCTGATTTCGGGGGTTTCGAGGGCAGTTTGGCCGTCCCGGGCGTCGGGACGTCTGCTTTTCCCTTTCGCCAAGCCGGATAACCCCTAAACCTCAAGGGCTTCACCATGGCTGTCTTCCGCAAACGTACCCACACCCCGACCCCGAAGAAGAAAGACATTCCGGCGGGTCTCTGGACCAAGTGCCCCTTGGACGGCGAGATGGTCTACACCAAGGACCTCGAGGCCAACTGGAACGTCTTCCCGATCAGCGGCTACCATGAGCGCCTCTCGACCCGCCGCCGCATCGCCCTGCTCATCGACGAAGGCACCTGGCAGGAGACCGATGCCCGGCTCGCCTCGAAGGACCCGCTGAAGTTCACCGCCGGCGGTTCCTACCCCGAGCGCGTCGCCCAGCACCAGAAGAAGTCGGGTCTCCGCGACTCGGTCGTCTGCGGCCACGGCCTGATGGACGGCCTCCCGGTCTCCCTCGCGATCATGGACTTCTCGTTCATGGGCGCCTCGATGGGCTCCGTCGCCGGCGAGAAGGTCACCCGCGCCATCGAGCGCGCCATCAAGATGAAGTGCCCCTGCGTCGTGGTCTGCGCCTCGGGTGGCGCCCGCATGCAGGAAGGCATCCTGTCCCTCATGCAGATGGCCAAGACCAGCGCCGCCCTCGCCAAGCTCCGCGCCGCCGGCCTGCCCTACATCGCCGTCCTCACGAACCCCACCATGGCGGGCGTGATGGCCAGCTACGCCACCTTGGGCGACGTGATCGTCGCCGAGCCGGGCGCCCTCATCGGCTTCGCCGGCGCGCGCGTCATCAAGGAGACCACCAACCAGGACCTCCCCGACGGCTTCCAGACTTCGGAATTCCTCCTCAAGCGCGGCCTGATCGACATGATCATCCACCGCAAGGAGATGAAGTCCAAGCTGGCCAGCCTCCTGCGCGCCCTCGCCCACCGCAAGGTGAAGGTCAAGGTGGCCAAGTCCCGCGCGGCCTGACGCGGTTACCGCGGCCATGACCACCGAGGCCACCCTCCGTTGGTTGACGGGCCTGCGCAACCTGGGCTCCCGCCTCGGCACGGAGCGCATGGGCGTCCTCGCCGAACGGCTGGCCCATCCGGAGCGCGCCGCGCCCTGCATCCACGTGGCCGGGACCAACGGCAAGGGTTCCACCTGCGCGATGATCGAGGCCATCCAGCGCGCCCACGGTCGCCGGACCGGCCTCTACACGAGCCCGCACCTCGTCTCGATCGGGGAGCGGATCCAGGTCGACCGGCGCCCGCTCTCCGATGAGCGGGTCGTGGCCTTGGCCGAGATCCTCCGGCCGCACCATGCGGCCATCGCCGCGGCCGAGCCCGACCTCGCCCCGACCTTCTTCGAGCTCATCACGGCCGCGGCCTGGATCGAGTTCGCCCTGCGGCGGGTCGACGTGATCGTGCTCGAGACGGGCCTCGGCGGTCGGCTGGACGCCACGAACATCTGCGCGCCCGAGGTCTGCGTCATCACCTCGATCGGCCTGGACCACCAGGAATACCTCGGGCCGACCTTGGCGCACATCGCCGGGGAGAAGGCCGGCATCCTCAAGCCGGGCGTACCCGCCGTCATCGGCCTCGTCCCGCCGCCGGCCGAGGCGGTCATCGCCGCGCGTGCCCAAGCCATCGGCGCGCCCTTGTATTGGCTGAAGGATTACTTCCCGGATGGCTTGCCGGAGACCAACCTGGTCGGCGCGCACCAGCGCGCGAACGCGGGGCTCGCCTTGCTCGCGTGCGAACTCGCCGAAGGGTTGCCGGTGGACGAGGCGACGGCCCGGGCGGCGCTGCGGCAGGTCGACTGGGCGGGGCGCTGGCAGCGGCTCACCTTGGCCGATGGCCGCGCCTTGATCGTCGATGGCTCGCATAACGAGGAGGGAATCCGCGCGGTCGTCCCCCTGCTCGCCGCGGGACCGCCCCCGACCCTGGTGGTCGGAGCGCTCGGCGCGGAGCGCGCGCAGGCCCTGTTGGCCGCCGTCGCGCCGCTCGCCGCGCGCCTGCACCTCGTCGCGCCGGACAACGAACGCGCCTGCCGCCCCGCCGAGCTCGCCGCGTGGATGCCCCCGGCCGATCGGGCGAAGGCTTCGGTCGCGACGGTGGCCGAGCTTTTCCCTTCGCCGGGCGTGTGCCGCGCCGCGGGCGATCCGGTCGTGGTCCTTGGCTCGCTCTACCTCGTGGGCGAGGTGCTCGCCCGTTTCCATGGCGGCGCGTTGCCCGACGCCGGGTGGCAGGATCGGCTCCCGCCGACCTCATGAGCGACCTCCACTTCGTGCCGCCGGGCAGCACGCCGCCCAAGGTCGACCCGGCCGAGTTGCCGGGCTGGCTGCTCGAGGAGGACGACGATTACCTGGTGTTCGACAAGCCGGGCTGGCTCGTCTGCCATCCGTCCAAGGACGGTCCGTGGTCCTCGCTCGTCGGCGCGGTGAAGGAGTGGCGCGGGCTCGACGTCCTGCACCTCGTCAGCCGGCTGGACCGCGAGACGAGCGGGATCATCCTGATCGCCAAGCATTATGAGGCGGCCTCCGCGGCGCAGACCGCGATGGAGCGGCGCTGGGTGACGAAGACCTACTACACCTTGCTGAAAGGCTCCCTGCCGGAGCCCGTCATGGTGGACCAACCGCTCGGTCCCGACGAGACCAGCGAGGTCGTCGTGAAGACCGCGGTGCGCGAGGGGCCGGGCACGCTGCCCTCGGCGACGTTCTTCGAGCCCGTGCTCGCGAACGCCGGCTACGTGCTCGCCCGCGTCCAGCCGCACACCGGGCGGAAGCACCAGATCCGCGCGCACGCGCTCTGGCTGGGTTGCCCGGTCGTGGGCGACAAGATGTACGGCGGCGACGACACGCTCTTCCTGGAGTTCATCGCGCATGGTTGGACGCCGCGCCTCGCCAAGCACCTCGAGATGGGGCGGCAGGCCTTGCACGCCGCGCGCCTCGATTTCCGCTCGCCCAAGCTCACGCGCGTCTTCACCGCCCCGTTGGCCGCGGACATGCGCGCCTTCGTGCTCGGCCCGATGGGCTGCACCGAGGCGCAGCTGGCCGCGGCGTTGGCCCGTTGAGCGGCCTTCAGCCGTGGGCGAGCGCGGCGGCGTCGACGTGGCTCGCGCCGGCGGCGCGCAAGGTCGCCGCGCACGCGTGCAACGTGGCGCCCGTCGTCAACACGTCGTCCACGACGACGTATCGCCGGTCCGGGTCGACCTTCGCCCCGGCGGCGAGGCGGAAGGCGCGGCGGACGTTCGCCCGGCGTTCCGACCGGTCGAGCCGCGTCTGGGAGCGGGTCTCGGTCTGCTTGCTGAGCAGCGCGGCGGTGGTACACCCCGGCAGTCGCCGGGCCAGGCAGACCGCGATGCGTTCCGCCTGGTTGTAGCCTCGTTCCCGGCGGCGCGCCGCGTGCAGCGGGACCGGGACGAGCACCGCCCCCATGAGGTGACGCCGGAAGAGCGCGTCCTCGAGCGCGGCGTCCGCCAGGTCGTCGGCCAGCCAGGGGCTCCCCCCGTACTTGATGCGGTGGATGATTTCCCGGACGGACCCGCGCGCCCGGAAAGGACAGACCGCCCGCCCGAAGGCCGGGTTGAGGCCAAGGCAATGCGGGCAGGAACGGTCGTCCGCCAACGTCCCGTCGAAGGGGTGGCCGCAACGCAGGCACCGAGGGTCGTCGACCCGGATCAGCTCCAAGGCGCCCGCCGCCGAGAGATGCCGGCGTGGTCCGAGCTCCATCGGTTCCCGCGTGACCACGCAATCCCGGGGGAAGATCAGGTCGAGCAGGCCGCGGTCGAGGTCATCGAGCAGCGCCATCGGTTTCCGCCCGCAACCAGGCGCGCTTCCGGTCCGAGCCCCAGGCGAAGCCGCCGAGACCGGCGGCGGCGACCACCCGGTGGCAGGGGATGAGTCCGGCCAGGGGGTTGGCCCCCAGGGCGACCCCGACCGCCCGGGCTGACCCGCAACCGATGGACTTCGCCAATTGACCGTAGGTCTGCGTTTGGCCGGAGGGGATGCGGAGGGTGGCTTGCCAGACCGTGAGTTGGAAGGCGGTGCCGTAGGCCCGCGCGCTCCGGACGGTCGGCAGCTCTCCCGCGATGGGCTCGCCGCCGTGGGCGCGCAACCACCGACGGACCGCGGCGGCGGGGAGGGGTGAGCGATGGACGAGTTCGCCGGCCGGCGTCACGGCTTCCGTCAGTCCGCCCCGTCGGCCGACCCGCACCGGACCGAGGGCGCGGGTGGAGCGGAGGGACCAGGCCGGACGCATGCGCACAAAATGCGTTTGCCCGTGCGGGGGTTCAATCCAAGGTTTTCCTCATCCCATGGCTTTCAATTTCGACAGCTGCCCGGAACGCGCCGGCACGGACAGCACCAAGTGGCACAAGTACCACGGACGCGACGTCATCCCGTGCTGGATCGCCGACATGGATTTCGAGTCCGCCCCGGCGATCGTCGAGGCGGTCAAGGCGCGCGCCGCCCATGGCGTCTTCGGTTACCCGGCGCAGCGCGACGCGGTGTTCGCCTCGGTCGTCAACCACGTCCGCCGCCGCCATGGCTGGGAAATCAAGCCGGAGTGGATCACCTTCATGTGCTCGCTGGTGCCGGGCATCCACGCGAGCATCCGCTGCGCCACCAAGCCCGGCGAATCGGTCGTCACCACCGCCCCCGTCTACCCGCCCTTCCTGAGCGCCCCGGTGCTTTCCGAGCGCAACCCGCTCAAGCTCGAGATGGTGTTCGTCGACGGCCGGTGGACCTTCGATTGGGCGAAGCTCGAGGCCGCGTGCGCGCAGCCGCACGCCAAGGTCCTGCTGCTCTGCAACCCCTACAACCCGCTGGCCCGCGTCTTCGACCGCGCGGAGCTGGACCGGCTGGCCGCCCTGGTGCGGAAGCACGACCTTACGGTCTGCTCCGACGAGATCCACTGCGACCTCGTGCTCGACCCCGCGGCGCGGCACATCGTCTTCGCGTCCCTGGCGGAGGACCTCGCCGCCCGCACCGTGACGCTGATGGCCGCGAGCAAGACCTACAACATCGCCGGCCTCACCTGCGGCTTCGCCATCATCCCCGACGCGGGCCTGCGCACGCGCTTCCGCCGCGTCCTGCAGGGACTCTCGCTGGACCAGAACATGTTCGGCCTCGCCGCCACGCAGGCGGCCTTCGACCACGGCGAACCGTGGCGCCTCGAGTGCGTCGACTACCTCCGCGGCAACCTCGACCTCATCGAGCAGGAACTGAAGTCCATGCCGGGCGTCGTCCTCCGGCAGCGTCCGCAGTCGAGCTTCCTCGCCTGGTTCGACGTCACGGCCCTCGGCTTCGAGGACGCGCACGCGGAGTTCGAGCAAGGCGGCGTCGGCTTCAGCAACGGCGCCGATTTCGGCGGGCCGGGCCATGTGCGCCTGAACTTCGGTTGCCCGCGGGAGCGGCTCCGCGAGATCCTGCGCCGGATGAAGGCGGTCGTCGCCCGCGCCCCGGGTCGGCGTTCCTGATGCTTCCCGCCGGCCGCGCTCCCTGGTGGGCCTGGCCTGCGATGCTGTCGCTCGACGGCGTCGCCTTCGTGGTGATCGCCCGCGAGCTCGCGGCCCCGGGCTCGCTCTGGACCCTGGGCACGCTGACCACGGCCTGGCTGCTTTGGTGCGGCTACGCCTTGGACCGCACCCTCGATGCCCGCTGGTTTCCCGCGTCGACCCGGACCTGGCGCCACCGTTTCCATGCCCGGCATGGCTGGACCTTGCTGGCTATCGGCGCGGCGACCGCCGCGGTGCTTTTCCTCGCCCTGATCTGGGCTGGTCCGGATGGCGAAGTCTCCGTGGGAGGTCGCTTCTTCGAGGGGCTCGACCCCCAGGGCGCGGCCAGCGGTCTGGTCGTCATCTTCTGCGCGCGTTGGCTGACCGAAGTCTGGGCGCTCCGGATCGGTTTGGTCGCGCTGTTGCTGGCATCCTTCGCGGTCAGCCCGATGCCGAACCCGTCCCTCGCCGCCTACCTCGCCGTCTTCCTGCTCGCGGCCACCAACCTCCTCGCCCATCGCCGGATCGAGGTGGGGCCGGAAACCTCCTGGGATCGGTTCCTCCCCGGACTCGCCGCCGCGGGTTGCCTCGCCTGCCTTTTGCTCGGCTCCGCCGACGCGCGCTGGCTGTGCGGCGCTTGCCTCGTCGGTATCCTCACCCTCGGGTGGCTGCCGGTTTCGTCCGAGGAGGACTCGGAGTATCGCCGCGCGTCGCTCGATGGCGGGGTGCTGCTCGTCTTGGCGGCGGTTTGCCTAGGTCGGCTTTTCTAGTCGCTCAGCCGCGGAGACGCGGACGAGGCGCCGGCCACGCGCCGGTGGCGGCGCCCGGGCCCGCCGGTCTCGGCGGCGCGCGCCGGACCCCTTGCAGGTGGCGTTCCAACTCCTCGCATTGCCCGAGCAACCCGCGCGCCTCGCGCTCGGCCAGGGCGCCGGAGAGCTCGGCCACGTGCAGCCGCGTGTAGAGCTCGGCGCAGCCGCCGAGCTCTA
>Ga0255063_1000002_pt1 | contig 97688 bp, 139 predicted proteins | sample Colum_Cont_RepA__3_FD_188458 | JGI IMG/M metagenome (GOLD analysis project Ga0255063, IMG submission 188458) | Freshwater microbial communities from Columbia River, Oregon, United States - Colum_Cont_RepA_0h | ecosystem: Environmental > Aquatic > Freshwater > River | place: USA: Oregon... | reverse complement strand
GCTATAAATACTTTGTATTTATAGCAATATTGGCTATAACGAAGTTATAGCCAACACAAACCCTACGGCGTGTGGCGCTTATCACATGAGAGATACGGCGTGTCGGCTTGAAAGCGGAGAGAGCAGAGAGTAAGTTCGGAAGTTTGGGCTACTGCCGAGAGAGCCGATAGGCTTATCGGGCGCACAGCCAGACTTACGACAGGGTAGCCCTATCGGCTATATGATAAGAGGCAGAGAGAGCGCAAGAGAGCAGTAGTCCTATCCCTTCCCTATATCTCTCTCTATATAACAAGAGATAACCCTATTACCGCGCCGATTTTTCACAGAGAGGCATAAGAAGGTTGTTCATAGGTTGTTCAACAGGTTGTGGATAACCCACCAATAATCGTTATCAAAAAGTAATCAAATATATGCCCTGCCACCTTGCGTCAAATACGGAAATAGACTTAGATAGGAACTAAGCCAATAATGGCGACTAAGAAGGGTTACACAGATGTCCTTAGCACTAATGGTCGTATCCGACGACCAACTCGAAGGACTACCTGCACAGGCACAGACACTTATCCTATCCGACGATACCGAAGTATATATCTACCACCGCGTATCGAACGGCATGAAGGGCAGAGGTCAGGCATGGAAGCAGGTAGCACTAGCACAACTCCCAAGCACTCCTATCTCACACGAAGTATGCGCCGTCGTTATCAGCGACCGCGACCGCGACATGATGAAACTAGGACAGATTACCAATATCGGTATCAAGGCGCTATATGCACTAGAAACCGCAGAAGCGGTCAATGATGAGGTTATCAGCAACCACAATGAGGTAGCAGGTAGTCTTATCGCTCGCCTAGAAATTGGCGACAATAGCCTCAATGATTACATTACGGACAAACGCCGTAATCAGGGTGTATCTATTAAGCCTATCTTTAAGGGTGCAGATACGCCTATCGCGGAAGCAAAGATAGTGGAAGTAGCAACTACCACTAATAAGGTTATCGAGGTTCGACCAACCAACGAAACAAGCCTATCGCTCGTAAGTGCTATGGTGAGCGTTCCCGACAAGAAGTGGGCGACGACTTATATCAACCGCAAGGTCGTTGATAACCTTACCGACTTCGAGGTATATGACCACGCACTAGCCAACTCCATGAATATCCTTATCGAAGGTCATGCAGGAAGCGGTAAGACTATGAGCGCACAGGCTTATGCTAGCGCTCGCAATATGCGTTACTTCAATGTCGCTTGCCATATCGGGCTAGAGGCTTCGCACCTAGTCGGTCGTTGGATACCAACTCCCGACGGACACTTCCGTTGGCAAGACGGCGCGGTTACGGAGATAGTCCGTAATGGTGGCGTTCTATTGTTCAACGAGATTAACTTCGCACCCGAGCGCTTCCTCACCTTTATCTTTTCTTTATTAGATTATCGTCGTGAGATACAACTAATGGAAAATGGTGGAGAAGTAATCAAGGCGCACCCCGACCTACTAATCATGGGCGACATGAACCCCGACTATCGTGGCACTCGCCCACTTAATCAGGCACTCGCCGACCGCTTCGCAGTAAGACTATCGTTCCCATACGATAAGCCTATTGAACAGAAGTTACTAAAGAATAAGTCGCTAGTGGAAATGGCAAACCAACTACGCGCCGAGTTCAACAAGGGCACACTCGCTACGCCAGTATCGACACGCTCGCTAGTCGCCTTCATTACCAACGCCAAAGCGTTCGGCATGGAGTTCGCTACCTATAACTACATTAACTCGTTCGAGGGTGATGAGGAAAGGTCAGCAGTAAGGTTAGTAGTCAATACTCACCGCGACAATATCGCAGAGGAGTTAGGCTTAGCGGTTCTTTCTATTAAAACAGATGAAGCCGTTACCGAAACACTAGAGGATAAGATTAGCGACCTTTCCGTTATAAATATCCCTATCACCAACCAACAAGCATACGCAGGTAACTAATCGTGTGGCGCAACGAGCAAGATAGCCTAGATAGGCTTATGAACGAGATATATCAAAGTGCGTCATGGAATAGTGATACAAACACTATGGAATATGCCGTTGATATTGAAGCCAAGCAAGAAGCCTATCAAGCACACAAAGAAGCGTTATCTAGCGTTGGTGTTATCTACTCACGCGCCGATAGTATTATCACAGGCGACAAGGTAGAGGTTAAGATAGACGACGACCCCAACCTAGATACCACCGCCTTCAACGACGGAAAATCTATCGTGTTCAACGCTTCATTATTAGAGGATATTGACGATAACACTATCGTTAGCCTTCATGGGTTCAACTACCATGAGGTCGGACATATCCAATACACGCCACGCGCCAATAGCGAGTTAGGTCAATGGGTTATACAAAATAAGTATAAGCGTTGCCTAAATATCCTAGAGGATAGTCGTATCGAACGACTATTGGTAGCAAAGTATCCTGCAACGCAACCTTTCCTAGAGGCTTCGACCCTTGAATATATATTAAAGGGCGACAGTAGCGAGTGGGCTTCCCTATTTATCCTTATCACAGGTAGAAAATACCTTGATATAAATATCCGACAAGAAATTGCTACACGCTTCGCCACAAACTTCGGGCAAGCGCTAGCGATAACCTTAGCGGATATTATCCATGAGTATCGGACACTATCTTTCCCCAAAGATTATGACCGCGCTAAAAGGCTTATCGCAGAGTTCTCTAAATACATGGGAACAGATGAGGACACGCCACCTTCCTTCATGCCTACAAACGGCGAAGGTAAGTGCGACGGACATATTGACCGAAGCATGATGAAAAAAGGTCGCGCCGAAAGCGCTAAGGAACAAGACCGCTTACAGGAAAAAGCCGACCGCATGGAAGGTTCAACCAAGCGCGAAACCTTAGACGATAAGCCTAGCGACAACGCACAACAAAGCGAAGGCGCAGGTGGCGGTGATAGTCCTATCACTACTAAAGAAGTTCAAGATAAGATGAGCGACGACGATAAGGCTATTAAAGACCTTATCAACCAACAATTATCTAATCTACAAAACAACGAAGTGGTGAAGCGCGATACCGCAGAAGTCCGTAGAGCGATTATGGATAATGAGGAAATGCGTAGCGGAGTTAAATCCGCTTCCTATTCTAATATGTCCGTAAGCATGACTACTTCCGCAAGCGCTCGACGCTTCGCGGTGGAGTTAGAGCGACTACGCATAGATAACGACCCTGCATGGCAACTAGAAGTAGAAAGCGGTCGCCTCAATGTCGGTAGAGCCATGAACGCCGATATAAATAACATAGATAAGTTATTTGATAGGTGGGAACAAGGCAACGATAGCAACGATATTGAAGCGGTAATCCTAGTAGATACTAGCGGTAGCATGGGCGGTCGTATCTATAAGACAATGGAAACGGCGTGGATACTAAAGCGCGGTATCGAGCGTATCAACGGCAAGGTTACTGTCTATAAGTTCAACCACGATAGTCGTATCGTATATAAAGCAGACGATAAGGCTAAGAGTGATGAGATGAGGTTCTGCCAAACTAGCGGTAGCACTAATCCCTTTAAGGGCTTAATCGAGGCAGAGCGTATCCTTAACGCAAGCCGTAAGGGGATAAAGATATGCTTCATTATCACCGACGGCGAGTGGGATAGCGACGACCTCAATAATCAGATTATCTCTCGCATGAATAACGCAGGTGTCTTAACACAGGTGGTATTTATCGGTGGGCTAGAGTGGTATAAAGAAAATCACCCCGACGACTACGCGAAAATGCTTATCCGCTATCGTCATGGCGCTAAGTTCTTTAAGATAGTAGATGATGAGAAAGACATTATCGCTATCGCCAAAGACTTAGTGAAGTCGCAGATGAAGTTAGTCAGACGATAAGATAAATATAGAGTTAGGGCGTGGGCTAACCCTTCCCCCCACGCCCTACACAAACTAGGGAAGTCAGGAATTAAACGGAGATGGAACATGGACATAGAAATCGCACAAGACACAGACAATATAAATATAGATTACAAGGAAATGCTTAAAGTAACGCTTAACAAGATACTAGACATAGTGCAAGATACCAACCACCCGCAAGCGGAAAATCTAAATAACCTAGCGCTTAGTGCTATTGACTATGCGTTCTACCTAGAGGACAATACTAAAATCAGATAGGGGATAAAATGATATACGACGAAGTATGCAAGAAATACCTAGAGGGCGATAGTTCGGCTATTATCCTTATAGATACGGCGTTAGGTGCAAGCCTTGACCTAAACTACCTACGCGGTAGCAAAGATACCCGACTAGATAACCTTGATTACCATGATGAACGACAAGATATTGACGAGTGGGTTGATAGTCTTACTAAGGTTATCGCAGACTTAAATCTGCAAGCGCCTATGATTACCCGATTAGATGAGATAGAGGAGTAAAAATAAATGGACTATACAAAGGAAAACCTATACTCTATGGTAAATGCTATAGAGGAAGCACGATACGCAGTAACCGAACCGAAGTTAAGAGGTCGGTTAGGCGATATATCAGACTTACTAGATAGTTTAATTGTAGAAGGCTACATAGAGCGAGAGGTAGAGGAATATGCCTAGATACGAAGTGCAAGTGATAGTTAATATGGCGACAACATGGGAAGCGGAAAACGCAGACCAAGCGATAGCCCTAGCCGACGAGTGGGTCGGAGAAGAATACGGAAATCTGAAGCACAAGGCAGACTATCGCGTCAAAGCGTTAGTTTAATATATACAACAACTATTAGAGAGAAAACTAATGACGGATTACGACGCTAACGGGAACGAGATTATCGACGCAGAAGTCATCGAGCATGACGACGACGCGGTAGAGGAGTTATCACCGCTACACGCCGAAGTCGCGTATCACCTGCAAAACAAGTTCGATAAGACTATCCCACTAAGTATGCTTGACCCATGCGTTAATGCTATTAACAAGGCTAACGAGGGCGAGTGGTATGCAGAGATAGACCTTAATGGAAATAAATATAAGGGAGAGAGTGTTGCTAGCGTTGAAACTATTATCAACGCCCATGCCCTACAACAATGGGTTAAAGACCCCGATAACCTTATTACTATTAGCGACCCCGAAGGCAATATCGTGTGGAAAGGTTACGGAGATACACTAACCCTAGCCGACGGAAAGATACAGGAAGGAGAGGCGGTGATAGATGATGATAAGCGCTGATGCACTAGAGGATATTAAAGAACAAGCCGACCAAATTATGTATTTTGAGGCTTCAATGCCTAATATAGATAACGCAACTAATATGCTGGTGGAGAGGTTATCCGCTATTTATATGGCAGGATACGACGACGCTAACACCGACGCGGAAGGTAAAAAATAATATGGAGAGAGTGTGTTGTTGGGAGTTACCCGAAAGTAACTCCCATGTCTATGATAGTTACTGCACCTGCTGTAGCGGAGAGTGCGATACCTGCTCTAAACCTATTCCCTATGTAGTCCTTTAATATAGAAAAGAGATAATCAAATGAGAGATAACGCTGGACAAGAAATCCTATACACCCAAGAAAATGCACCTACGCTGAGTGGCGGCGGTGGTGGCGGTTGTGGTTGCGGAAACTGTGCGTGTGGAGAGAAAGATAAAGGATTAAATATAGAAAAGAAGTCCGTTATTGAAATGGACGGCGTATCGTGAGGTGCGCTAGATGTTTTTTAGAGTTTGATAAGGGAGAGATGTTATTCCCTGATGATGTATATAATGAAGAAGCAGGAGAAATTGGTCTAGCGTTCTGTGTATTATGCGCTATACCGCAAGGTAGCCCCGATAAAGTATAGGAGAGAGAGATGATGTGTAATTGGTGCGGTGACTTAATGAAAGAGGGCTTATGGGAAGTCCATAAGTGCCTAGAGCAGAAAGAGGGAGAGCATGCAGACTTTCCTACCGCTATCTAATTTTAGAGAGAGTGCTAGGGTGCTGGACATGCGCCGATTAGGTAAGCAGAGAGTTGAGGCTTACCAAATTATGAGAGTTCTTAACGGAGAGAGTAAAGGTGGCGGTTGGCGTAACCACCCTGCCGTTCTCATGTGGAGAGATTACGAGCCTGCCCTTTACGAGTATGGGCGCATAGTTTGTGTTGAGTGGCGCGAGAGAGGTTACAAGGACACCCTACTAGACAAGTTCCCTGTTGAGCCTGTAGTCTATCCTTCATGGCTAGGCGACCCCGACTTTCATAGGTCGCACCAAGCGAACCTAGTTAGGAAGTTTGCAGAACATTATCGGCAATACTTCCCTGATGTAGATGAAACCTTGCCATACCATTGGCCTATTACTAAGGAGTAACAAGTGGGTAAAAAAGTAAATGTAGTATTTGACGCAACACTAAAGAAGAACCCTGAAAAAGGTGGCGCATGGTTAGCCCGTGTTACTACCTATGATGAGGGCATTGACGAAGGTAATGTAATCGTATCAACCGCATGGTCTAACGCGAGCGCAGGTAAGCGTTGGATTAAAGAGATGGTTATCAAGATGACCACACGCAAGTCTGTAAAAATGGGCCCAGGAGCTACGCTTGACGCGAAGGGAAAACCGACAGAGTTTGCAGGACAAGTTATATTTAAGAGAGAGATTTAATTACTTAAATGTCTACTTTTAACTATTCTTTTGACCCTATTGTCCCTAACGGCGATTGGACCATATCTTCACCAGTTAAAGAGAGTGAAGAAGAGTTTGAAGAGTTTGAGTTAGGCGACGACGATGAAGATTAATATAAGTAACTACGAAGTTCTAATAGAGTTACATAAGAGACGCAGGACTACAGAAATGGTGGCTTGCTATCACTGCGGTAGGTCTTTCCTAATTGCTAAACAACAAATGAGAGTATATAATTTCTGTAATAGTTGTGGTTAGGATTTAATAGCGCAGGGTGTCCTCATCTCCGCCCTTGATTATGGTTTCCGTCCCTTCGCCGTAATCAACGCTATAGCATAAAGAAAGCCCCCCTAGTTCGGGTCTAGGGGGGCTCTCTACTTTATATATTTAATTATCTTTTATAGGCACTTCGCAGAAGTCCGTTGAGCAGTATTTCTCACCGATTGCATCGGCTGCCATTCCTGCATAGACATCAGTAAAGTCGATAGGCAGTAACTTCATAGTAGATTTTTCGTATTCTTCTTTAGTTATCTGTGTGTATGGCATCTGTGGGTAAGTCTCGTTCCCCATAGGTAAGAAAGAAACGGTTTTGAGTTGCCCATCAAACATATGTAGCACTGTTCCTACGGCGTCTTTTTCAGTATTTGCATTAAATGATACTGTAACGCTAACGCTGTTGTCTGACCAATAACGCTGTGCCATCGCTGCGAGAGACATCTTTTCGTAAATAGAGACATCCTTTTCCGACCTTTTTGCAGAGGACTTAATAGGGAAGAACACCACGCTAGTAGTCTTAGGAGATTCCGAAGCTTTTTCTACTTTATAACCTGACGCCTTAAAGAGAGGAAGCATAGGGTCATCGTTTCCAAAGCGGATTGCACGAAGGAAATACTCACCACCAGGAGTCCAATGCACCCCAGGAGATTCACCAGCAAGGATAGATACTGTTCCTGATGGCTTGACTGTCGTAGTCTTAATAGATTCGCGGATACCTAACCACTCGGAGTATGTGCGGTCGTAGTTTTGGATAACTGCATATCCCTCGTCCATCCACACACGAAGAGTTGGTAGCCCTACGCGGTCTGCAAAGTTGGCTACACCAGACATAGAAGTTCCAATGCGACGATTGCGTTGCATGATTGCGTTAGTTTCTTCCCAGTGGGTAGGTAGCAATGTGACGGTCTTCGCGTAAAGGTAAGCAAACTTTAATGTGCGCTTGTAATCTTCTATAGAGTCATGGCGGTTGAGGTAGGTTTCAACCAGAGTGCAACACTCAAATGATTCCAAAGACTGTTCCGCGCATGGGTTGTAACCAGCGGCTCGATGGTCTTTATTATTGATTGGGTCAATAAGGCGACCATACTGACGAGTAACATCCATCCAGATAACACCAGGCTCACCGTTCAGGGCAATACCCTCAACAATGTGTTCTAAATTAGAACCGACTGAGACCTCAACAGAGTTGTTAGACATCCAGGCCCAACCAGGAGCTGAGCTGTCGTATGAGTTGCGCTCTGGGAACTTGGCAGGGTTCTTTAAATTTAAAAAGGTTTGGTCATCTAATCTACCCATGAGTAGCTCGGCTGAGCGGCGGACGTTGCCAGAGACAACGCACACACCGATTAAATTACCTAAATCGGCAATATCTACCCTTGTTAATTTAGAATTGGCCCTTTTCTTATTAAAGATAGAGCGGACGTGATTGTGCAGCTTCTCCAGCGGCTCGTGGCCCGCGGCCGTGCCTCCAAAGGTTTTGATGGGAACGCCAGCAGGACGGATTAGGGAGTAATCAAATACATAGACAGGCTGTTCTGGTTTTAAATAGGAGTTAATAAGCATGCTTAATGACTCAACCCAGCCCTCACGGGTATCTGGAATCTGGATAGTTACTTCTGGCAACTTAGGCTCGTAGATTGTGAAATCTTTGTCCGCGCCCTTGTCGTCAAAGCCTACACCTACGCCCAGCATTGATGCTTCCATTAGAAAAGCAAACGGCTTGGCAGGGTCTAATTTAGACATGCTAGAAGTAGAGACAAAAGCACAGTTCTGCAGTGCTGCAGAGTTCTTGAGCTCATTGACAATCGGGGTGCCCATAACCCACAGACCTCGGCCTGGTGGAGTCCACTTTAAATTAAACAAACGGTCAAACGCTTCCTTAGCCGAAGCCTGAGCCCTGGAGTCATTCCAAGGTAAACGCTGAGACTTACAGTGGTCTTTCTGGATTGAATACATGCCCTCGATTACGCGTTGGCAAACGTCGGTCCAAGTTTCCTTTTCCCCATTTTCTTTTAAGCGGGAGTAGGTTCTTAAAAAGGTAATTTCGCCAACTGAGTTACCAGCGGCATCTTGGTATCCCCAAGGCACTTTCTTCTCGCGGTAGTCCTTTAAAAATTCTTCTGCTAGGCGAAAAGTAAATGCCATCGTAATCTCCTCTTGTTTAATTGAACGTATAGTTTATACGTGCGTTACATCTGTTTTAGAACTAATCATGTTCCAGGGTGTTGCTAAGGTTTCTTATATGATAATAGGAAATCCTATTCTTCTATTGCGCCCTTGATTATTTCCGTAGTTTGGGCTTCGGTAAACCCACCATTTGGTAACTCTTTTAGGGCTTGAGCCTTGTCTCCAAAGATAGAACTTAGCACACCAGCAGAGCCTTGTCGCTCTACAGTCATGCGAATAAACTCACGTGAGTCGTCCAATTCTTTAGTAGTTTTAATCAGTTTAAATAGGCGGTCTATCTCCTGAGAAACGTTAGGGTCAGCGTATCCACCGTTCATTTCTTCAGCAAAACGCATGAAAGCAACACGTTGTCCCTGCATTTCGATGATTGCATTAATTAAACTCTTGAGTTGGTCTTTAGTCTTTACTTCGATTGGTAACTTAAAAGCACAGGCAGATTGAGGCTTGAAAGCAGGGCAGTTAGCGGCTACAAAACATGTGTCGCATGCACGAAGTGAGGTCTGTTGAGAACTAACTGCGGTGACATCTTTGATGGTGCCATCCTCGTCAATTTCGGTCTTTGTATTGAATCCAAAGACTGGAAGATTGCCCATTTCGGCGGGATTTCGCGGCTCAAGTTTCCGCATATCTACCCCCCTATTATCATATACGGCAGGAGCACTTTCCCCACTTTGCTCCACTTCACTCCCATCACTGTTATCATATAACATTGGGTCTTCTGGATTACCGCTCATCATATTCATCCTTACTTCAAACTGTTCGTAAGACCACACGGCTAACTTAGCAACTTCTTGCGGGTCATCCTCAAGAATCTTATCTATATCTAAGCCAGCCTTTTCATAGGTAGCCTTGTATCTAGAACGTGCTTGGTCTTTCATCTTCTTGGGGTAGCGGACAAGCCTAGTGCCATCCCAAATAATAGTCTCACCATGCATCATGGGTGATAACCACGACAAGGTGCTTGCGGAATCAAACGGAACTTGACGCAGGTTATCTGGCTTGGCGCATCCTAGCGCATGCCAGCGGGTTCCCTGACGCTTGCTATGTATACGTGTAGCGCTTGCCAACTGGGTCTCTGACTCAATTGCGTCGCCTGGGATAGCAACATCTAGGTAATACTCAACTAGGTTTTTTAGGCCGTCGTAGCCTGTCTGTGGCTGCCATACAGGCACGAACTTAGCGGGTGGGACCTCTGACCACACGTCTTTACGTTGTTGGTCTATGAACTCTGGGTCAATCCCATAGCCGTTAATCTCATAAAAGGTGGAAAGCCTGTCCATATTTACAGCCACAAAGTGCTCGTAACCAGCTGCAAACTCTTCCAGCTCAGCTGGGCCCAGCTTTAGAGTCTTGGGTAAACCAGGGGATACATAAATATAGAAATCCTTATTAAAGTAGTTTTCTAATAGATACTCTTTGGTTTTTGGTAGGCCGCGTTGCACCAGGCGGTAGTAGCTTACTCCCACATGATTGGCGGTAGTCTCCTCAAGGATTACTCTATTTGAAGGAACCTCAGCACCTAGATAAATAATCTTCATTCACGGCCCCAGGTATGCCCACACTTGGAACATAACCAGGCTTTGTCTCCAACATACTCCAAAGTTTTGGAGTCACATCCTTGTGGACATTTTGGTGTATCGGTCATATCCGTGGGTCCTCCTTATATGCGGCGTTCTGTGAGTCTATCTCTTCTACAATCTTTTGCCAAGACTTGACACCCTTTCGGCTATCGGGTCTGAACTCTTCCCTAATGTAGACAGGGGACATAAATACTAAGGTAGTAATACCAACAGACAATAACTTAACAGTCAAATCGGGGTCAGAAGTAATAACTAACTCTACTGGGCCTTGGCTTTTAATCCACTCCACCAGTCTAAAGTCTGCGTTGTCACCAAGTGCGGGGACGTTGGTTTTATCTACAACGTCGTCAATATTGTTAATTCGTTGTTGGCGAAGCCAATGGTCGCCCTTTGTAACATCATCACAAAGGATTAAAACACGGTGTTTTTCTTTAAGTGTTCTATATAAAGACATGCCGTCTTGAATGGGGCCACCAAGCCTAGTATCTTTTAATACCCCATCTAGAAAAACTAATATTGCCACGTATATACCCTATCAGTTGTAGTGTGTAGCTGCTCTCCTTATTAGAGTGCTAGTTGTTGGTAGTTCCATACCATAAGTCTGTGCTTCAAAATCTTGTTTTGTTTTTTTAGAAATTTCTTTTAGTTCTTTTAGTGCTTGTACGACTCCGCTTGCTTTTCCTGACTGCCAGCGATAATTATATACATCTCCATAACCCTGTCCACTAGGGCTAAACGCGTGTTTTCTTCCTTGATGGATGTCTTCAAATAAAGCAGCTCCCTGCTCTACAGCTAGCTTTAATGCAGCTTCAGCATTGCGTCTAGCCACATCAGTAGAAGCAGAACCTATATTAGATAAAGCATCTGAGTATCTAGATAAAATATCTACAGCTAAGGATTTATCCTGAGCTACACGACGGTTCCATTGTTTATTATTAGGAACAGCCCTAACTTCAGGTTGCACAGTCCAATCATCATTTGTCAGTGAGTATGCTGCGTATGGCTTTATTTTACGTATGTCAGACTGCACATTAACATAGAACGTCAATTCAAATATATCCAGGAAGTTTCCTGTAACTGGGTGCAATTCCGTATTAAAACCCTCGTTGAACATCTGGGAAATCTCACGGTCACTTAGACCTTTATACTTTGGATTAGCCTGACGAAACGCTAGGTAGTTAACTCCAATTAGGCAATCAAGGTCTGCTGGTTTTCTTGCTGCTGTCCATTGATAAGAAACTGCAGAACCAGCTAACCACACATGTACGTATGATTCTGGGTTGCTGTAGCGGGCTCTTAAATGCTCAAGAAGGATTCTATAAATTAAAGAACGGATATGGGGAATAATCTTTCCGTCTCTAAACAGACGGGGGTCCAACCCAGCACCTGGGGTGCTGAAGTAGGAAGTCTCGGAGGGCTCTATAGTGACTGGCTTAGCCTGCTTCACCAGCGCGTCATAGAAGTTCATCTAGGTATTATAGTTCTTTTTCTTTTTTCTCTTTGTGCATAACATCGGTTTCGAACTCAAATTTACGGTGCTTCTCTGGGGTATCGGTCTTTATTGGGTTCATATAGCCACATTGTTGATGCGCGGAAACAAACTGCTGCGCCCACATAATCACTAGGGCCTCATTTGCAACTTCTTGCACATCTGCTTGGAACGACGCCATGCAATTGCATGACATTTCTATGAACGCCATAGGAACACCCCTTAACTGTATTTACAGTATATCGCGCTCCTGCAGTGCTTGTTTGATTGAACTAGCAACGGAATCATCACTATCTTCCACAATAGGCTTCAAAAGTGCCATAACTTGATAAGCAATAGCACTTTGGTTCATGCTATCAACAATGTCCTGACACCCATGCTTGATGTCGTCAACTGTGGCCTCACGGTCAACAGTAATAGCGGTTGATAGGTCAGCTGTAGCGTACCAGTCGTTGTTGTTTTGCTTAATAATAATAAATGCTGTTGTTGCATCAGGTGCTGCAGGGGTATTCTCTGCAATAGTTTCAATAACCTGTGCGTCTTCAATATTTTCGGTCAATTGTATAGTCCTCTCGCTTGGTAAGCACGTTTTTGGTTGTACATCTTAACAGGACAAAAATCACATAAGTGAATCTTTGCGTTTGTTGCTTTTAGCCCTGCTTCTAGACGGTCTTTGGCTGTATCTGGTTTTAGTTCTTTGCGGTCTGACTTATAGTCAGGGCACTGTCCCTTGGGACGGTTATGGATAGCGTAACACTTCATCGCATCTGAGGAATAGGTGTCTTTTACGTTATAGAAGTTAGTGCCAAGGATGTCTAGCCCCTTAGAGCCACCATCTAGTATCTGTTCCTTAATCTGATTAAGGATACTTTCTTTAAGACTTGGGTTACCCATCCATGCAACTGTTAAACAGTCACTAAGGACACCAAAGTGCCCTTGACGCTCGCAGTCGCCGATATACATTTGAATAAATGGATTATCAGATTGGTCATAACGACCCTCACCTAATGACTTACCAGTCTTGGTGTACGGAATTTCTTGGATAGTTTTACACTGCTTACATACAAGCAGGTTCATTCTATCTGGCTCTAGCTCGTCAATGATGTTACCCATGACGGTAGCCTATCACACTACTTAGACTTTTTTAAAGCTGCCCTTGCTTTTGACATCTTAGCTTCTTTGGCAGCAAACTCAGCATCTGAAATCTTTTCGGTTTTCTTACCAGTTACGGTGTCAATTGTGGTCTTACGCTGGGTGCTTGGTCCAAGCTTTGCGGCTACTGCTTCAAGCGGGGATGGTCCCGTTGATTTTTTTCCACCCCTTGGTGTTGGGGTAACTTTAGCCTTGTTTTGGCCACCAGCCATGGCGTCTGTAATAAGCTTATGACGTCTGTGGTCTGCTGCAGGGGAATAGTTATTTGGTTTACGAATTGCTGTGTTAGGGATAGAAAAGTGACCGCCAGCGTGGATTGCGGTTCCAGCAATATAGTTTGGGTGTTCTTTATCTGCTGATGCGGAAAGGATTGCGCGTTGAGCAGCGTTTTCTTTATCAAACTTAATCATCTTGTGCTCTTTAGGGTTCATTGCCTCTTGAGCGCTTATTTTAATTTCGCCGTTTGCGTCCCTTGTTCCGCTAAACTGAAACTCACTAGGGTTCACTTGTTACGCGCCTCAATAATGTCGGCGCCCATTTTGCGCTCGTAATACTCAGAATCTTCCAACTTAGTTACATTACTAGTTGGACCTGATGACTTATTGCCAAGCTTGTCTAACGCACTACCAAACTTTTGAAATTGGCGTACGCTGTCAAACTCACGGCGACGTGGTGTCTTTGCCATGTTAGTTACCCGCTGGGTTAACCTTAGATTGTTCTTCTGAATTAATAAAACCGTAGTTCATGTATGGGTGTAGACCTGCGCGGTTCTTAACCACATCTTGGTCGCCCATGCCAGCAGCTACAGTTGTATTAGGACGGCGCTTACGATACTTGCCGTCTGTTGCACCTTCGGACATATCTCCGTTAAGTGAACGTGATTGATTGACTGCCATTATGACATGCGTCCTTTCACTAATCGATGGGCCTTACGACGGTTGCAGTTTGGGCAAACGTCTTGGTCCCTCAATGATTGTACTGGGTTCATGCTTGAACCACAGGCTTTACAGCTTTTAGTGCCATTATAAACGGTCCCAAGGCTGACATCTGTAGCCCCAGCCATGCCTTCACCTGTGCTATCGGTGAATAATCCTGGGTCTTTACTCATGCGCCGACTTTTCCTTCGCCTTCAACTTTATAACCTGTTGCAGCAGCTTGCGATTTTGCATGCTCTGGGCTTTTAGACATAAAAGTATGTGAGCCTGACCAGCTTCCATCTTTTGCAGACATCTGGAAAGTTACAGGAACCTGTCCTGCTTTAAAATCTGCGTTATTACGTGGCATTAGACTGACCCTCCTAGTGTGTTTCGGCTTGTTGATTGTGTAGTGTTTGGAGTATTGGAGTAATCAGACTCTACACGCTGACCAACCTGATTCTGGTTTCTACCAGGTAGTTCAATTATATCTTGAATACCAATTTCCTCTGTTACATAACCGTATCGTGACGGAAATAAGTTTATTTGAGGCAGGTTTGGACGCACATAAGCCTGAATCTCTTCGCTACTCATAGTCCATGTTGCCAAAGACTGGTTAAGTAAACGGTCTTGATTAGACTGAAATGGCCCTAGGTATTCCTGTGGGGGAAATGCTGCTTCTTCTGGAGCGTAAAGTCCAGGACGGTCTTTGTCCCACGGCTTATGACCGTAGACACCATCTGCGTATTTACCTGGCATATTTTACTTCCACTGTGGTCGCATGCGCGACATCTGCTCTTGGCGTACCTTATTAATGTTAACAGGTGAATCACTCTTAACAGTAGGGCCTGCTTTACCGTCGTTAGGAAGGTGAGGAGCAGGCACCAAGTTATAGGCTTCAACGTGACGCTTAACTTTATATACGTTTCCCTCTTTAGATGCTTGCATCTGTCGAGCGATGCCTCTTGTGTTTTCTAAACCTGCGGGATAGTAATAATCAGACTGGTCAATACGCTCACCGCGGTGAACACCGCGTTGGTATGAGCGTTGAGTGACGCGAGTCTTTAAGCTGTCAAGTACATTTTCTGATGTTCCGTTTGGTTTGCCACGGCCACGGTCGTCACGACGTGTACGAATAGTTCCAAGGTATCCGTCTGGATACTCAGCTTGAGGTATACGTCCTTGACCAATACGCAAGAAGTCAAGCTCTGAACGAGCAACAGGGGTTCCACCGCCACCGTAATTGGTGTAGGTGCCCTGCATACCTGCAGCGCCTAGACTTTGTGTATTTTGGTGTGGGGCAGTCATGCCTCAATCATACGCCTGTATGTTTAGACGGTCGCCTTAAACTCTTTACCCTCGTAAATAGCTTCGCCATCCATAATATGAATAGGTTGCAAGGTGAAATGGCCGTCATCTTCATGGACCCAGCCAATCATAATTCCCTGCTGCCAGTCTTCCCAGTGCTTAAGTGGACGTCCTTGGTCATTTAAACCAGAACCATATGAAGGAACGGCACCATCTACACGGCATAAGCATCCTGGTGACGCTGACACTGAACGGATAGGGCCATCGCCATTAGCCACAGTTTTGTACTGCATCTCTTGACGGTGAGCGTGACCAAACACTGTTGATACGTGTGGGTTCTTGTTTACATACGCTGAAGCGGTTGACCCACCAGAGCGGACAGTAGTTCCGTGTACAGCACGTAAGTGTGGAGTAATCCAATACTCACCTGCTGGGTAACCACCTACGTAATCAACATTAATTTCATCTAAGCGAAGTAGGAAAGGAATAGACATAACAGGCCAATCTTCTGGAGTAGCGCCTGCGCGTTTAATACCCTTAGAAGCCATGGCGTTCATTGTTACGTACTTCTGCATACGGCAGTCGTGGTTACCTTCAATTAAAGTAATCTTTGCAGTTGGGCAAGTGGCACGTTGTTTAGCTAGCAAAGCGTGGCCGTAATCAAGTGCTGGTTGCACAGTGTGTGCAAACATTTCCTCTTGGGCGTACTTACCCATTGTTGGTAGGTCTAAGTAATCGCCTAGGTGCACAATCTCATCTACGCCGTAGCGTTTTTCCATGTATGCAAGTAGTTGGAAATGTACATCAATTGCTGCTTCATCGTGGAATGGGTCTAGTGCTCCATCTTCGTATTTGCGGTAACCAATCTGTGGGTCGGGTACAAATACGAATAATTTAAATCCATTTTTTGTTGCTTGTTTTTCTTTATATTCTGCTGGCTTAATAACTGTTGGCTTTGCTTGTTGTATTGGTGGCCAAGCCCAGTTAGTAGGAGCGACTTCCGCGTCTACTATAGCCATATCTAAAATATCGTTTAAACTTAATTTTGTTGTCATTAGGCATTATCTCCGTTGTTTCTATAGCATGAGCATTTTCTTCTAAAGTGCATATAGAACGTTGTCTTTTCTAATGGAATCTCTGGATACACTTCTTTAATTGCATAAAAGTAATTAGAAATATCTACAAGAATTTTTGTTCCACCAAAAGCTTTATACATACGCTCTACTGTATCTTTATCAATAGTTGTTAACCATCTACCACAGATACATGCACCTGCGCTTTTGCTTCTCTTTGGATTTGCCTCTAATTCTGTAAGCAAATCGCCCAGACTCTTTTTATCTGGCTCCTTAGGCATAGGTTGTCCTTTCGCCCCGTCTCGTGTGTGATAGTAAGCGTATCATAAAGAATCAGTGGCGGTAAGTAAAGTAAACCCCCTGCTAAATAAAATATTTAGCAGGGGGTCACGGTACAAGAAGGGGGAGTCGTACTATAACAGGGTTACAGTACGTCTTGCAATCATATAATAACACTGGTGAACGTCAGTGGACGTCCATGGACAGTCTTATTTAATCTTGATTGTTTTTTCTTTTTTGCCTTCGGGAATGAGGCGCTCTAGCTCAATGATTAAGAAACCATCAGATAGTTTTGCGTCTCCTACAATTACGTCGTCTGCAACTGCAAACTTCTGTACAAAGTTACGTGCTGCAATACCCTTATATGAGTACTCCGCATCGTCTTCGCCTTGGTTGCCTTCGACTGTGATGATGTTTTCTTTATAGGTAATCTTAACATCATCCTTCTTAAACCCTGCAATAGCAAGCTCAATTTGCGCCTTATTATCGGGTAGGGTCTTGATGTTGTATGGGGGGTAGTTGGACTTAATACGAACGTCTTCTAGGTTCTCGAAGAACTCTAGGTGGCGCTCAAACCCAAATGTCCACGGGTCTAGCATGTTGTGTAGCAGTTTAAATGGGTCTACGGAACGTTCTGCAGCTAGTTGATAACCCTTAATAAGCTGTTGAGTTCCTGCTGGTATTTGCTTTGGTTGATGGGGAATCGACCATTCTTGATTTCTTTCATGTGGTGAGCCCATTGGGTAGCCTGAAGCCATAATATATCTCCTTAGACGATATAAGTTAAGTGACCCTCGGTTGAGCAGTCATCTATAGTATACAACAATCTAATATAAAATATATTCCCAAAATGCAAAAAGCCCCGCATATAGCGGGGCCTCTAGCTATTAAGTTTTAGTTGCTGCTGCCGTCTTTGAAATTTGGGCGCTGACGATTAATGGCTGAACTAAACATACGACCATTGCTCTGAGTAGCGCCTGCTTCTGGAGCAGTGCTCTTCTGGAACTTAACACGAATGCCGTAGCGAGCGCCACCGCGAGCGAGTTGTCCAAGAATGTTCTTACGTGCTGGCTTTGCCTGTGTGTAAGGGTCTGTTGCACCCTTAGCGTTGCCAGTCTTCTTCACAAGTGTTCCCTTTACAGGTCTAGCAACTTGTGGCTTTGAACCTGCAGCGTTTGATGGTTCCGCAGATGTCGGAGCAATCGGTGCTGAGTTCTTTGTTGAGTCTTTTTTCATATGGTTTCCTTTGGCCTTAGGAGTAATAACAGGGTATATCTATTGGGGTAGAAATACAGGGTTAACTTGCCTTTACATCAAAAACAATTGCAGAAATCTGACCGTCATGGCTGTCAATGCTTGAGAAGCCAGGGATGCAAAGAAGGTCTAGACCTCGTGGAGCTGTGTATCCACGGGCAATAGCGATTGCCTTAACGGCTTGGTTTACTGCGCCAGCGCCAACTGCACGAATTTTACAAGTGCGAGTTTCATAAATGCTGTGGGCAATAGCTGATGCTACAGCTTGTGGGTTGCTTCCTGCGCCAACGCGTAGGATTTGTTCATCTTTTGGTTCGGACATGTGTACCTCGGTTTACGAATAGTGTGGAACCCCGTAGATACAATTATGCAGTCTAAATTAAAGTTGGTCTGTCTAAAGGCGTGGGAGCCTTGGCATAGCTGCCGCAAACAGAACACTCCATATCCAACAAATACTGGGCTAACTCGTAATCCTGAAAACTAGCCTTTATATTCCACAGACTAGACTCACAGGTAGGGCATTCATGGCAAATCTGGTCCGCATACTCCATAGTGCCTGTGTAATCAGGCTTTAGTTCTCTAATTCCCTTTGCCATGGCGACAACCGCTAAAGTCTGCAATAACTCTATAAGCAACTTCCATATAAACTGAAGCAGTAGTTGCTAAGTCTTCTGGATGGTGTAGCTGACCGTGAGTATGGCCCCAATTAGAGCTTAGATACTCCCTAAGTCCAAGGGCAAGGCGGTCTACAAACTCATCAGAGGTCATCCAACCGTCTTCTAGCAAGTCTTTTTTCTTATGACTCTTGGCCATCTAAACTCCACTCCTTTTTTATATTATGGATTAGGGCGAGGTTGTCTTCAATCTCTTTATCAATAAGGGCAATTTCTTCTTCTGACATCTTGTCTTTGTTGTCATTATAAAACTGTAAACCCGCGTTAAAGTTAGATTCAAACACGGCTAACTGAGCTATGCGGCGTTTCTTAATAAACTCTTGTTGTTCGGCAACACGTGCTGCTCGCTTGTCTTGCGTCTTACTCATTTACGTTCTCCTTAACCCAATCAACCCACTCAAGGGCTAAGTCCCCAATATCAATAGTTTTGCTAAAACCCATCTCATGTAAATGCTCAATAAAATCATCATCAGCAACTAAAACTGGTAACTTAAGCCCTAAATCGTACATAGTTGGATATTTTTTCATTGTCCGCCCCACCCTCCGCCTTTAAACTGCACTGATGGTGGTGTGTAAGATTTAATCATAAACTCTCCGCAACCTTCGCAAGAAGGACGTTGTGTAGCATCAAAAGCAAAGTGCATCTCAACTGTACGGTCACAGTTAATACAGGTAAAATCATATTTTGGCATCAGCCTACCTTTTCTTGTTTTACTACTTGAAATGGTCCTGAGGTATAAGCGTCTAGTTTTTCTGCAATTTCTAATGCCTCTACGGCGTTAGCACCAGCATGAAGCGCCCCCAAAGCATATGCTGAGCCATTTCCTACGGCGTATAACCCGTCTTGAGAACGAGTTACCGAAAGGTCATCACTAATATCAAAAATCTCACCGCCAACGGCAATGAGAAAATGGAAACGCTGCTCGGTTGTGTTTTTATCGCGCTCTTCTTCAAAGTTATAGCCGTTATCTTTTAAACATTTACGTAAAGAAGGTACTACTTTAGTAATAGCAAAATGATATACGTCTTTTTTGTGCGCTGCTGTTAACTTTGGAGGATTCCAAATGTGCTGGGCAATATCGCAAGGGTTAACCTCACCAGAACCAGCAATTAAAAGGTCTCCACGTTGGGAAATTTTTACCATCTGGTAATGCTTTTGAATACGCCCATCAGGGTCGGTCACCTGACTGTCTGCAGCTAATACGCATTTATCTTCGTATTGAACACCAACTAGTGTTGTCATTATCGTTCCCTATGTTTGACGTCTTGTAGTTTATCGTACACATCTTTTTCATACGCTAACTCATGCTTGCCAGAAACCACCCTAGCTAGGGAGTAGGAATCTGCGGCGTTGTCGTCCGTGAATTCTACACCCCACTTCTTATAAATGTGAAGTAGCATCTGGTTCTTTTGTATACCAGTCCCCTTACCTGTTACATACTTTTTTAAGCTGGTAGGTGGTACCAGTAAGGGGTAGTGACCAGAAGCATGACACTCAAGCTTAACCATCCCACCTAGTTCACCTAAGTGGAACACCCTGCCTGAGCCTGCGTAAGCGTAGTCTTCCATGGCTACATCTAAAATTTTAATAGGCGTATCAAATAGGACATTACTAAGAAATGCTCTAATCTCTACCAAACGGTCTATGCCTCGTAAATCAGATTTAAACACCTGAGTAAAAAAAGCGTTGTCCTTTCCTAGCAAGGTTATAGCAAATCCACTATATGACTGGTCTATGCCTACATACACTGAAACAGGGCTACTGCCTGCGAGGTCAAGACCTCCATCAAAATTTTTAATGGTCATGGTACAAATCTATTTCCCATCATCCTACTGCTAGACGTGCGTCGGGTGAGCTCACGACTAGTTAATGAGTAGTAACGCTCTAAGTTTTCTAACGCAGTCTCTAATAGTTTTCTATATGCGTGGGCATAGTTCTTTGCTTTATCCAAGACCATAATGTACTCATCAGTAGCGACTGCTGCCTTTAACATGACGGCTTTTTCTGTGCTCTTACCAGTGGTCTTCATTAGCAACCCTTTAGCAACCTCAAGGTCATAGGAGTTAGTGGCTTCTAACTCCGCAAGGTTAGCGCAGGCTACCTGAGTACGTAGGAAGTTTAAGTTCTCCATATATTTACCAGCCATAACCATTAGTTCTTGGTCATCAACCAAGGTAATATCCGCTGGAAACTCTGGTGGTTGGATGTTCATTGAGCGTTTTAATGGCAGCCCTTGGGACTCTAACTGTTGTAGGACAATCTCGCTGATGCCTGTTGCCACTATCTCACTCATTATAACCTCCGCACTTAGAACATCCGCCCCACTTGTCTAAATTACAAGCGGGAGGAGTGTTGTTATTAATGGCTTCCATAATCATTGCTGCTGCCTCAAACATTGGTGCAATAGCAAAGTCAGATTTAGGTACTACAAACTCTTTTACATCCTGTGTTGCTTTGTTTTCGTAGATAAGCACTGCTTCTCTTGGGTAATCTGGTAGTTCTAACAACTCGGCAAGCTTCATATAAATTTGTACTTGAGTAATGTGCTTAGCAAAAGGCTCTTTAATATCTGCCCAAATCTTTTCCATATTACCGCTGTGCTGTGCTACTAGCTCTGGGTTTTCCCAACGGATAGTTCCAATACCGATAGATTTAACCTCTAACATTAGTGGGTCACCTAGGTTTACTAACCACCCATCAGCATGACCTGAAATGCGCAAAGGCTCATAGAACAACGGAACTTCACAATACTCAAGTGGCCCTTCGTGACAGTCAGAGCCGCCAAAGAAGTACTCGTCACAGTCTTTGCAATACCACTTACCGTATAGACAGTTCATTTCTTGGAACCACTTTTGCCACTTAGCGTGGATACCATGGCCTTCAGCAAAAACGGATTGTAATCTAAGACTGTTGGTTCTATTACTTTCTAGAGGGTAGTGACCCTTTAACTGAAAGTAAGAAGCGCGATAACACCACTCACCGCTTGCCATCTCTGATGGATGCAACACATCGGTGCGGCGGCTCATGTCTTTTGGTTTAGAAAGAACATGTCTCTCTACTGAAGTTAATACTCTGGTTGGTTTTTTACCAGCGTTTACAAAACTCTTTAATGCTCCTGAAGGCTTGTACTTAGGCTGTGTCATATTCAGACCCTATCACATATCAAAGTCAAGCACCCACTCCTCGAGGGTCTTTCCTTCTTTTTTAGCTTTACGTTTTAACGCGTTGCGTTCGCGATGTGACATGCCACCCCAGATACCGTGCTGCTCATCCATTGACTCTGAATATAGTAAACACTCTTTACGCACAGGGCACTCTGGCAAACCATCCTTACCAAAACACACTGCTTTAGATACGGTTGCTATCTTTTTATACTTTGCTTTATCTCTTGGTGGGTACCACAACTCTGTATCCATACCGCGACACTTGGCTTTATGTCTCCAGCCCTCTACGTGTCCGACGTCTTCGTGCACTCAATTAACTCCTGAAGTCTCTGGCGTAGTTCCAAAAAGTCATCTTCAGTTAGCATCACATAATTTTCATTGTTGAGACTAAAACCGAGGACAGGCATACGACTGTCAAGAATTGCTTCTGTAACAATCTTTTCTAGAACCGTAGCTTTAATGGTTACGGTGGCTTTGCCAGTCCACTTGTGTTCTATTAACAAGTCTTTAGACCGAACATCACCTTTACGACTCCAAAATGCACCGCTGGCAGCTGTACGCTGTCCACCTACTGCTTTTGCTAGTCGGTCCTCGTGCTTCTTCGACTCCTTTTGTCCTTTACTCCTCATTCTCGGCTACCAACTTGGAGCCTGCCTTGATGGAGTCAAGTACATCGCGTTCTAAAGTCTCTTTTAAATCAATTTCTTCCCGTATAGCGTCAAGCATAGCATCAGAACCCTGCCACTGTCTATCCGCGTAACGGTAGTAGGCACCAGCCCTACTGATTACCTTGTTTAGTATGCCAATAGCAAGGATTTCTTTAGCAAAATCAATGTCGCCAGCATGCAAACCGTTGCCCTTTGAGAAGTAGAAGTCAAAGGTAGCCACCTGTGATGGTGGGGCTGACTTGTTCTTAATAACTCTGGCCTTAATACTCTGCCCTACACGACGCTTATCTTGTCCAGTTCCTACCTCAATCCAGTCGTCACGACGAACCTCAATACGGGTAAAGAACGCATAGTCTTTACCCAAACCACCTGGAGTAGTGCGGGGGTCGCCATACATAACGCCAATCTTGGAGCGCCACTGGTTAATAACAATACCAATAAATGGACGTTCTTCTTCTGTAAGACTTCTCTTAGACGCTTTTCCTACCTTACGGAAAAACTTATTAGTTAGAAGGGCGCTACGACCTACAGTAGATTCCTCCATCTCCTTATCGTTTTCTGTTGTAGGGACCAAGGCAGGTAAAGAATCAATAACAATACAATCGACCGCTTTACTTTCTGTAAGCTGGATGACAGATTCATATGCTTGCTCCATAACGTTAGTTGAAACTACGTATACACGAGTGGAGTCTACGCCACACATCTCTGCGTATGTAGGAACCCACTGCTCTGCTGCTACCCACACAGTTGTAAACTCTGGGTCGCGCTTTTGGTTAGCAGCAATAGTTTTTAATGCAATAGCGGTTTTACCATTACTAGCTTCACCAATGATTTCATGCCACTGGTTTACTGGCCACCCACCGCCTAATGCAACGTCCAGTGATACTGAGCCAGTTGTGTAACGCTTAGCAACATCAGTCTTAATGTCAGACCCGAGAATGATGGTGTCATCCCCGTACTTCTTGTTAATATTCTTTAAGACTTTTATTAACTCTGCATTCATTAAATGTGTCCTATGATTGTGTTTGGATTAAAACCGCCTGCTTGTACTTGTTTTGCTGCTTGAGTAGGGCCGTCTGCTCTTGGGCTATTTACTCCAGAAACACCAGTTCCAGATTGAACAATTGGATAACCGCAATCATAGCAGCGTTTGCGAGACTCAGGAGTTGCCCCACCGTAGTTGTTACTTCCACATCCAGGACAACGTTCTGATAAAGGCACTGTTTGTTGAACTGTTGGGTATGAAGGAGGTTGTTGATAAACAGGTTGTTGTTGTGGTTGAACCTGTGGTGCTACTGGCTGAGGTCTTGGAGCGGGTGTGCTCCCTAATTTGTTAGCCCACCAATTACTGCTCATCGTCCTCATCCTTTCTATAAGCTAGGTCAGTTGAGTAAACTTCCCCAGGTACTATTAAACCAAGTTTCATGGCGGTTGACAAGCCGCCTAATAAAGCTGAGAAACCAATCATTCTATACATCATATGCATCATTTCAGTCTCTCTTTCAATTTCTTTTTCTAAAAACCCATCTGGTTCTCGTTTTTTAATTTCATCTATTTGCATAGCAACAATGACATCAGCACCTAGCTCTGCAATCGTGGATATAAAAGGTATTAAATACTCAACGTTATCTAGACGTGCTTCGCTTTCGCCAGTCTCATGCTCATGTCCCTCATCACTTACAGGGTTCATGCCTAACAGTAAAGCTAACTCGTTTGGGTGCTCAGATAGGTCCGTGTCGTATAGATACCAACGCATCAACGTTCCTAACGGTATCTCTTCCTTAAAGTTCTCAAAAGATACGTTAAAGGACTCTCCACCTTTTTTAAAGAAACGATTAAACCAACTCACTTTGCCTCTCCCCATCGCTGAACAACCTTTACATCTGCAATAAGCGGTACCTCTAGTAAGTTGATGCCTTCCATTGCTTCTCTAATAGCCTCTTTTGTTTCTTCAACAAGATTGTCTGGGGTTAAAGTAACAAGTTCATCGTGTACGGTTAACAAGATACTAGCCCCCTCAGGAATCATCTGATGAGCCCTAATCATAGCAAGCTTCATGATGTCAGCAGCAGACCCTTGGATACGTGTGTTGAACGCCTGACGCTCAGCCCCGCCACGCTTTAGGAAATCTCTAGAGTTAATTTCAGGTAAGTAACGCTTGCGCCCCATCAGGGTGGATACATACTGTTTACTTCTAGTAGCCCCAATAACCTTAATGCGATAGATATTTACGGACTTAAACTTATCCGCAAAGTTTCCTAATAAAGTACGTGCTTCGGTAACGGTACATCCAATAGAACGAGCAATCTTATCTGGACCTACGCCGTATGCCATAGATAAAACAAGAACCTTTCCAGCCTGACGGTTTACCTTCATGACATCTCCAACAGTTGTATAGATGTCTCCACCTTCTACATAGTTTTTAACCATGGTTGGGTCCTTAGACATAGAAGCAATGATGCGAGGTTCAATCTGTGAGTAGTCAGCGACCACTAGTTTGTATCCTGGCGGTGCATAGAACAGGTTACGGATAGCCTTACCATGCGCAGTTGCTGGGTTAGGAACATTCTGCAAGTTTGGGTTACGACTAGAGAACCGACCAGTCTCAGCTCCATGTTGAATAAAGTCAGCGTGGATACGCCCGTCAACTAATAGGCTTTCCTTGTACTCTACTTTAGATTTACCACCAACAGTACGGACAACGTCACCTCCCAGGTATGGGATTACGTACGTGCTCTGTAACTTATTTAAATCTGCGTAGGTGAGCAGAGCGTGAACTAACAGGTTCTTCTCACGATAAGGCTCTAATGCCTCAGCTGACACAGAATAATCTACGTAGTCTAGGTCTATACCCTTCATCTCTTTGTCTTGACCCTTTGCTGTAAGAATCTTTGGGCTTAATCCTTGACCACCATCGGACTTCTTGCTGTATAGGAGGTACTGCTTTTCTTGGTTAGAGTTAATGTTAAATACTCGACCAGCAATCTTATAAATCTCAGCCCTAGCTTTTTCTATATCTATCTCTAACTGGGTATTAAGTATAGCTAGCTGCTCGGTGTCAATAGGTGCGCCATGCAACTTCATATGACATAAGACTTCTAATACGCCCATCTCTAGGTTCATAATATTATCTAGGTCAGCTTCTGTAATCTTTTTAGCTACCTCTTTCCACAGTAAGAAAGTGTACTTTGCATCTAGGTATGCGTATTTAGCCACAGTGCTAAACGGGTGAACCTCTACCTGAGCGCCAACACCCTTCTCCATCTCATAACCCAACTCGCGCTTTAAACAGTCGTCAAGGCCACACTTGTTTTTATTACGGTTGTCATATACAAATGAGCCAACCATAGTGTCAAAGTAAGGGCCTGTAGGTATTTTTTTATCTAGATACTTAGAGACAGAGCATAAATCAAAGACTAAGTTGTGACCTACTTTTAACTTGTCACTAAAAAATAAAGGTTTTAATGCTTCAAAGACTTCGGCTGGGAAGAGTTGTTCAGGAGCAGGGCCGAAAGTTTTAGTAGCTTTTTTGCGGTCACGAGAGTAATCACTCTCTCTAGCCTGTAAGCCCGCGAGAACGCGCTTCTCTCCTTGCCCCGTGAGTGGGAAGCTCTCTGATATAAACTCACCATTTGGGTGGCCCAACGGAATAACATCCCCGCGACCATGTGTCGCAAGGCTAATCCATAATACTTGGTTGACAACTGGAACTCCTCGTCTTGCTCCAACAGTTTCTACGTCAAAAGCAAAAGCATCTTGCTTAAGATAGTAGACAACCATCTCATCTAACTGTTCTCTTGTTGTAATAATGTTCAATTGATACCCCTTAAGAGTCTGGGGAGCCATATTAGAAAGGGGATTAAGAACATGGCTCCCCAGAACGCTAGTTGTTAGAGAAGTGAGTTGGCGATTTCTTCAAGTTCCGCCCATGTGTGTTCCTTAATAACGGAACGTTCGAACGGCTTGATTTCGGCAACACCCTTTTCTGCCATGTCTGAATCGATTCCCCAGTCTTCCATGAGGTCGCGTGGCTTAACTGCGTTGAGGTGATACACAGTTTGCTGCATCTTTCCAGTGCGGCTAATAGCCCAGTAGTTCTTGGTCAAAGGACCTTGTGGTGAGAACTCTGCTGCGTACAATGTTTTGTACAAGCGAGGGCTTGCGATAAGCATCTGACGTACAACACCTGCTGGAGTAACCACTGCCATCGTGAATGCTCTCTTGTCTTCAGGCTTGCTGCCTAGCTTTACGCATAGTGGGTCGTTAGCCCCTAGTGATACATACGAGCGCTTGCCCACAGTTTTCTGCTGTAGGAAGTGTTGCTTGTAGATAGCAAAGGGACCATTCTGGTCAATGAACTTAACAATTGTGAACTCACCATCAACAAACTTAAATTCTGTTGGGTAGTCACCTGCGGATACGGTGAGCTTTTCGGCTGCATCCCATCCTGATTGTACTGCGTTACTGCTTGATTGAGTCGGACGCTCATCAATTTGTGAGTCCACTGAGAACTCGTCTACTTTTGGAAGAAAATCTTCCGTGCGATTGATTGACATATCATTCCTTTGTTTCGTTTGTTTTAGCATCTTCGACTTGGATACGTTTCCAAGTATCAGCAATAGCATTTGTTAATTGCTGATTTGGCCAGTCTATACGTTTCACGTGCAAAACTCCAGACTTACCAAACAGTTCAACAACTGCTTCTATCTGGGCCCGAGAGTACAGTCTCCGACCTTTATGGTCATCCCCGTTACGGTTCTTCTTTGTGGGAAGTCGGTAAGGTGATGGCGGTAGGTATCCCTCTTTAATCCATGTACGGACTGTTATTACAGGTCTTCCTAACGCTTGTGCGAGAGCGCCAATGGTATAGAACTCTATGTCCTTACCATTAGGTAGAGTCTTTTTATAGGATGTTGTATCCCATGTATCTGGAACATCTACCTCGGGCTTTTTTAATTCCCGACGCTTTCGTTTACTGTTTGGATAATAAGTATCCAAATCAGAAAACATCTTATCTATCTCGTCTGACATTTAAGCCTATTACTTTCCTACAATAAATGCATAAGTAACTTTAGATGGGAACATCGTGTCAATGTCATCCTCTGTTAAATACCCCTCATAGAAAGCAGCCATGATTGCTGCTTCATCAATTTGTGGAACCATCTTAATACACTTATCGCGGATACCTTTTTTAGTAAGGATATCTTCTGCTACATCCATGTCTAGGTTTTTTGCAACACGACGTTGCTTCATAATAGTTACATCTTGTTCCTCTGACATCTCTGCAGGGACTGTAAGAACAATGTGACCGCGTTCATCGGCGGCGCCAAACTCATCAATAGACTGAGTTAGTCGACCTTTAATTTCTGTTTGTCTTTTACTTAAAAAATCTACTTCATCTTTAAGTTTTTGATATTGATTAATAAACGAGCGGATAGCTGTTGTATCCATGAAAATCCCCTATCTGTTGAACTTGGTTATAACCTAATACCAAGTCCTAGGGTCTGTCAACTTACTATTTGGCGTTGTTAGCCTTGATTCCTCTGTAGCCAGTCTTCTTCTTGTTCATGCTGCCAGGCTTCTTATAACCAGAGCCATTGGGGGTTGACGCTTGGCGTTGAGCCAAGGCCTTGGCAATCTTATCGTGGTGCTTGCCCATGTTACTTGTTAAGATAATCCTCTAGCGCTTTGATAATGACGCTTGTAACGGTAATCTTCTCTGCCTTAGCCTTCTTTTGGACAGCGGTCCATAGGCTATCAGATACGCGGATAGTACGCGTTGGGGTCTTAGGTGCGTTAGGCATCCTATAAGTATACCTGCCCAACGATTATCGTTGGGTGTAAAGCTCCCACCCATGGATTCGAACCACGATAGACGCCTCCAGAGGGCGCCGTCCTGCCGTTAGACGAGGTGGGACTGGAGCGGTTGACGAGGCTCGAACTCGCGACCTGCACCTTGGCAAGGTGCCGCTCTACCAACTGAGCTACAACCGCATCGCTGCCCCACCTGGGCTCGAACCAGGGACCTAGCGATTAACAGTCGCTCGCTCTGCCAGCTGAGCTATAGGGCATTAAACATTTGCTGCAAGTAAAAACTGTCTCAAGCTACCAACACTCAATGGTACTCCACCATCTTCTGTCATGCCAGTGCCGTCAATGATAGCGTTAGCAACAGAGTTTTTCTGTTGCAGCGCCTCGTGTTGACGCTCTTCAATTGAGCCAGCGATAAGAATATCTTGGATTACGATTGTGGGCCACGTGGAGGACGCTCTTTGAATACGACCATTCCTTTGCGTAGCGTTTCCTGAACTCCAAGGTAAATCATAGTTGATAAGAAGGTTAGCAGCAGGGAGGTCCACACCGTAGCCCCCAGCATCAGAGCTAACAAGAACACGAATAGTGGGGTCAGTGTTGAAGGCAATTTTATTTTCTTCTTTGGTTTTAGCATCTAGTTTTCCCGAGTACTTTCTACACATGTCAACGCCCAGTGCGTCAACGACTTTATCTAACATATCTACATAGGTAGCAAATATAACTACCTTGTTGTCTTCGCTCTGTTCTAGGTGGTCTTTTACATATTGAACTAGGTAATCTAATTTAGGAGAGTTAGTTAATCCGTCTAACTTACCAGTGTCTACAAGCTCAGCAATATAAGCTGAGCCTTCTCCACCCATCTGTTTAAACTTTTTAGCGCTAGTTGTTAACAACTCTGGGTGAGAACACAGCATCTTTAATGCGCCAATCTTAGACATAATCTTGCCACGCATTTCATCCTCTGGACCGCCTCGACGAGACTCAACGCCGTAGTGAGCTAGAAGATTAAAGTTATGGCCAAATAAATCCTGAGCTTCATCCAGGTCATTAATCAAATCTGAAGTTACCTGACCGTATAACTTAGATGCCCTGCGGTCAAAGAAAATCTTTATAGGGTCTTTGTGGATAGTGTCTGGCAAGTAAGGGGCGACATCTGGGTCTTTCTGAGCTTTACGTACAGAAGCTTCTTTCATCTTCTCATGCAGGGTCTTTAAGTTACGGTAGTACTGGGGAGCTCCCCAAGAATTTCTTACAATAAAAGCAGCATCAAAGATGTCAAACCTACCAAGTACGCTGGCGTCAACGAACTGCATAATGCTATACAGCTCTTCAGGCTTGCCATTTTCAATCGGAGTACCAGTGAGTGCAAATCTATATTTAGCATTGATTAACTTCTTTACTGCTCTGGAGCGCTTGGATTTGAAGGACTTGATGGCTGTGGCTTCGTCAAGTACAACGAATCCTCGTGGTAGTTCTTTGATGGAATCCCAGTCGTTAACAACCTGCTCGTAGTTAAGAACGATGTAATCAATCCCTGTAGTCCGCCAGTCCATGGCTTCAGCGTACTGCTCTGCACGTTTCTTCGGCGTTCCATCAATAACCAAAGCCTTTGAAGTTCCATTAGTAAATTTCTCAATCTGGTTAGCCCACTGATACTTCAATGAGGATAGACATATTATAAGACCTGGCTCTGTAATTTTGTTCTCATCCATCAAACGTTCTATAGCTGCAATAGTCAGGACAGTCTTACCCAAACCAAGGTCGTAAGCAACTAGCATCTTCTGGCGCTCGCACATGCGGTCAACAGCCTCAGGTTGATAAGGCAAAAGGGTTCCTGTAAATGTCACAGAGGTATCTCGTTAACTCTATCTTTAGACCAATGGATATAAGACCTAATATAGACAAGAGCGTAGGCAAGAGCAGAAAAGATAAAACCGTACTGGTCAGTAGTTAGCGCGTAACCAATCCACAAGACTTCGTTAAAAAGAAGCACTAGCCAGCCCCAAATAGTTTTACGTCCAACAAAGTAAATCCCGCCTACACCTATAACAGCAAGGACCCAGGACCCATACTCCATAATCATGAGTACCCTCTCATTCTAGTTTGTATAAGAATCTTAAGGTCATCAAGGGTACCGTTGTTAAGAAATATTTGGTCAACCTTTTCACCATCCATGGCGGTCTCTGACGAGTGAGCATTTACTGGGATAACCCCACTGCGCCTTATGCGCCAAATCTGTGAGTTGTCGTAGTCTCTAATAGCCTTAGCTTCATTTGGATACCTAACATCTGTAATAACATAGTTAACTTCTCCAAACAACTGAAGTTCATTTAATGCTTGCTTTACCCAAAACATATCACCAAAAGTTTTACGAGCGCCGACACCTAGACTCTGTAACATAGTGCGAATTTCTGGGAAAGCAGTCTTGGCAACATCCCAACCGTAACTATCAACAACTGGTTGGACCCTATACCCACCATCTTTAACTATAGGGTTCATCTCATAAAGAAGTTTGCGAATAGGGTCTGCAAAAGCTATGCGTGTATAGCCATAGTTTTTAACAAGGATATCAGCAACAGAGTCTTTGCCAGACTGTGCATAACCTGTAAGTCCAATAATCATCGAAGCGCCTTCTTTCCATGAACCATGTGACGAGCCTTCTCTAAGCCGTACTGTATCTCGGCTTTGCTCATTCCGCCAACATCTTTCATTTCGGTCTGCTCATAATTAAAAAACCAAGCTTCCTTGCCATACTCTTGACAAAGAATTAAAAGGTTTACGGACGACTCACGCCCAGACGTATCATTGTCCATAGCAAAGATAACCCTATCGGCTCCTCTAATAACATTAAACTGTTGCATGGATACTATTGAACCGTAGGTACTAACCCCACCTTTAATCCCTACAGACGCTAAGCGAACAACGTCTAACGGCGACTCAACAACAATCATGTCTCCGCCTGTGTATTGTTTAAAACCAAATAGGGAGTTACTTTTCTGCACACCTGTAGGTTGATTTCTAAAAAACCTAGACTTGTGACCCTTCTCCTGCCACCCCAATAACTTATGTGTGTATGGGTCGCGGATAACGGTAATCCAATTACTGTGTCTGTTATCCCACAACACTTCATACTCTGCTGCGGTTGATGCTGTTAACCCTCTAGCTTTTAAAGCGTCATCTGGTGGAGTACCAAACGCAGCAAGCATAGACTCCGTTATATAAGTTAACTCTTCAAATATTTTTTTAGGCTTTACTGCTTTTTGTAGTGCAGCACTAAGATTTGTTGTTCCATCTTCAAGCCACTCTTTAGATTTATCAAAGTCCCACTTTTGAATATAGGAAACCAAGGACAGCAGTCCGCCTTTGAAGTGGCATGAAAAACAGATATGGGCACCTGTGTCTGAGTTAATCCACCACGACGGGTTACGGTCTTCGTGGCCCGTACGCTCAACGTGTGCTGGGCAATAGCCTTGGATTTCGGAACCTCTAGTAGAAACAACTTCAATACCTAGCCTTTCAAGTGTGTCTTCCATTTCCTCTATGGTCATAGGTCACTTCCATCAATCTCACGGAACTGGCCATTATTCCAATCCCACATAAGTGATACCTCTGCGCGTCCAGAGTTACGGCTATCAAGAATCTTTAATAAACGTGTGTCATCTACCGCTTCATCTTCACGCTGTAAACCAAACAACACGTCTGCGTCTTGGTGGAAAGAAGATGAGTAACCAATAGAGTCGGCTGTTACCTGACCCTTGCTCATCTTCCATTTCAATGCTTGGGTTGATACAACAATAGGCACCTTAAACTTTTGAGCCATGCGCTTTAAAGAACGAGTAATGTTAGTAATAGCAAGTGGCTCGTTGGACTTACCAGTCTGCTCATCAATCATCAAATAGGTACCGTCAATAAATACAATGTCTGGATGCAAGACCTGAATTTTGCTAGCAATACCAGTTACGGTCATACCTGATGCGGCATCAACTAACCAGAACTTCTCACGCATCTTTGTAATGTTCTCAAGCTTTTGCTTATACCGTGCTTCTTCTTCTGGTGTTAACAAACCATTGATTAGTCGACTGTGGGAAATGCGAGCTCGCATAGAGTCATAACGGGTAATCTGTTCGCTGTTGCTCATCTCAAAAGACTGGAACATAACTTTCTTGTCTTGCATGTGCACGTTCTGTGCAATCTGTAATGCAAGAGTTGACTTACCAGTCTTAGGTGGGGCCACAATAACAATTAACTGCCCGTCTTGTAGACCACCAGTTGCTAGGTCCATAGTTGGGAACCCTGTTGGAACTCCAAGAAGTCCTGGGTTGTTCTTGCGATACTCATACTCATCCCAACGAGATAGTGGCTCGTTAGTTACATCTAGGTCGCTGCTTTTACTTAAGCCATCTTCTTCAAGACTGGACATCCCGCTCTGTAATGTAAGAAGCGCTGTCTCGTGGTCTTGAGCATCAATAAATTTAATAGCACCATCAATCATCTTGATGGTGGCTGCAACACGGCGCTCTTTAACTACAACATCTATTAAATACTCAAGAGAGTCTTGTACATCTACTAATTTATAGTTAGGAAAGTTTTGTTTAATTACGTCAAGGCTTGGGACTTCAGCGTAAGTTGTGAAGTGTTCTCGGGTTAGCTTCCAGACTTGTTTATTATCTGGGTCAATAAACCAGGAGTCATGTACACCACGTTCAAATAAAAGGGCTAGGTCGCGGTCAGCAAGAACTTTACTTAGTAATTTAGTTTCATTGTTCATAAGCCTTTAAAGTCCCGTCCCCAGTGCCCGTATCGTAGGAGCCTTGATTGTATATCAACGACACCTACAACTTCAGGTCTGAGGGGTAACTCAGATACTAAATGGTTGACCGTATCGTATGCCGTAAAGTATCTAAACGGGTTAGTACCTGCCTTGTCAAGCTGGTCAACCAATGTAGATAAATCTTGTTCCGTTAAATCATATGAAACAAGCTCTAATGTAAAGCCTGTTCTATTTGTATACAGGTACAACCAACTAAGGATGGCCCTGTCAATTTTTTTATCTATCTTAACAGTTGGAATTATTTTAAACTTTTTGCCTTTTTTAATTTCAAGTGTTAAAAAAATGTCGGTGGTAACCAGTAGCCTTTTTGGTAACTCGTTACTTATATCCCCATGCTTCATGGGGTTAGAATACCTCTATCTTTCCAAACTTGATGACAAATTCTCGAAAGTCTGTATTAGATTGGCGAGCTTTATCCGCGTCGTCTTTAGAAGCACGACTAGAGATTTCTAGAGGATAGTTTCCGTTATTATTTTCAATGCGCGTCTTTACAAACTTAACATGCTTGCAAGTGGCACGACCTTTAAAGCCAGGACATGTACAAGATAATTTCTCAGTTCCTTCTTGAACTGATACTTCGTAGATTCCTGGACCTGGGGTCTGAGTCTGGCTTAGGAAAACCTGTACCAGTCTGAACTCTTCATTCACAGTATTCCTCATTTACGTAGGTCTCCTCTTTGTGACACGACTGGTAAATAGGCAAACGCACCCCTTGCGAAACTCTCTGTTGCGTCCCCATAGAGGCCTGCCCAATCATTTAGTTCTACGTTTGTGGTAATAATAGTTGGTAATCCGTTGTTGTATCTAGTGCGCAAAAGATGATGGAGCATGTTCTTTTGCCACCCAGAGAGACCCGCATGTTCCTTACCAATATCGTCTAAAACTAATACACGTATATTGTAGGCATCCGCTAAAGACTCACCTAGAACACCATGATAGAGGGTGTCTTGGTCATCTGTCGGCTCATTCATCATAGAACCTTTGAGGTTTAAGAAATCATTAAAGGTCATAAAGTAACAAGGTCTAATTAATGACTCGCTAGCCTTTACGTCAAAGGCCTCAATTGGCAGGGTTAACATCATTTCTTGAATAATCGACAAAGCTAAAGTAGTTTTTCCACGCCCTGGGTTGCCGTATAATAGAAGACCTTTTCCACATGATGGGTTACCAGCAGCCCGTACTACTTTGCCATCAGCAACAGCTTGAACCCAAGCACGTATCTTTTTAATGTCTTCTGGGTCTGACTGTTGGCAATCATCCAAAGTCCAACCTTGAAGCAAGTATGGAATACCAGCAGATTGTATCCAGGAGCGACGTCTAACTTTTTGTTCCCCTAACTTATACATTAAAGCCCTCCCATGATTTAGATGCGTCATTCTTAAGTGCTGCAACATCAACATCAGTATTACTACTTCTGCGGATATCGGGAAGCATATCTGGCGCCCTCTTTATAAACATACGCCACACCTTATCTGGGTTGTCAAGTCTCTTGTCGTGCTTGATGGTTGATAAGAACTTATCAATTAAAGTTTTTTCTTCTTCACCGTTGGTGCCGTGCTTTTCGCGGAGCAACTCAATGGCGCCATTTAATCCAGAGCGGTTGGTTGTCCACTCAGCAATGTGCCAGATTTGTTTCATCTGGTCCGCAAAGTATGTAGAGACTTGGCTAGGTGTCCAGTCCTTAACATCACGACTCGCAAGTTCAATAACTTTATCTGCATGACGACCTTGACGAGCCTCTGTTTTTTCGCGGCGCTTTCGCTCGCGGTCCTTTGCTTTTAAATCCGCCAAGTCATCAGGGTCAATTGGGTCCCCGCCTAACATCTGTTCTCCAATCTTTAGGTCCATCGTTTCAAAAGTTTCATTGTGGTCCGACTCCGTCGGACCCTCTTTTAATAAAGAATTTGTATATAGACTATTAGGATAATTAGCTATATTGCTATTCTGTGAAATGGAGTTGCCTTTTTTGGCATGCGGTCCGCGTTCCTTTTTGGCACTCCGTCCAGGTGCCTTTTCGGCATACCGTGACAGATACTCTAGTCCCTCTTCGGTAATTAGCAACTGACTCCAGTAGTGACCTCCCTGACCCCTACCCTTCTCTAGGGCCACGTAGCCCCTAGAACGGAGCTCAGTCAGCCCTGAGCGGATTACCTTCACCCCCGTCTGGAAGGCCTCAGAGAGGCCCTCAGCGCCCCGCAGAGCACCGAACGAGCGAATATGTAGGAGTATACCTAGGGCTTTAGGGCTTAGAGGTTCCATCGCCCTTATCTTTCTTCATCTCCTCCATAAAGACCTTGGCAAATATACGGGCTATGGCTTCGATTCCTTGATGGAGATTCTCCATATCCTCGACTTCGTCTTCTTCGTCTTCCCAATCCTCGTCGTCTTCTTCGTAATCTTCCTCCTCTTCCTCTTCCTGAACAACCTCAGGCTCCTTCTTCTCTAGAACTTCTTCCTTTGGAAACTCTGGCTCTCTGATTGCTTTAATATCTGGAGCAGCGGAGATAGGGGATAGTCCGTCACTTAAGTCAAAACAAGGAACGTTATTTTCTTTACACACCGCTAAGATTTGCTGGGAGTCTTGGTCTTCGTCATCCCACAGGATAAAGGCAGAGGTCTTTGAACTCTTTAATTTCAAAGCAGCCTCCTCGAAAGGCTTTATAGTTACGTTCATGCTTGCCGAGGGTATACCTTCGTGTGTGGCATCCTCGGGAGCAAAGATTAAAATATCTTTGTGTTTATCTTTTGCGTACTGGGCAGCAAAGACTTGGCCTTGTGACGGCTTTAATTTATATGGGAGTACTAAAAAACCCTCGTTACCATTTGCATAGTAATAATCTTCCATAAGGGCTTCAATATTTGCCCGACTTGTTTCTCCGTTACCACCTACGATAACAAAGTACTTCTCCATAAGACCTCCTTGTTAGGAGACCCATACTACACAATTTCTTATTCTGGTCTAGTCGGGTTAACAACGGCGGGTTTGTATACAGCCACCCGTTCTACAATAGCTAGCAAGGCTGAGCCAAGAAACGCACCAGATACGGCATATAGTACGACTCCCTTGATAGTTGAAACTTCAACTAACCAACAGGCAATGCTTGAAAAACTAATTGAGGAAATAGCATTGGTAACCCTATTACTAATAAAAATACTTAGAATAGAAACTAGAGGTTCTATAACAGCAAGCAGAAAGGCTGTAAAGCATCCGATGAGTATTAGGTCTAGCATAGGGCTATCCTACTACGTCTTTGGTTGAGCAAGATACACGGCATAGGAAGCACCTAGGCCTACGTACTCGTCAAGGGCTCCTGCGTTCATACGGCTTTCAATTGCAACACGGTTCTTGTAGTAGTGGCTACGCCCAGCATTGGGGGTAGCGCCTTCCCAGAAGAGCTCAGCTGTAGAGCTAAAGCCTACGCTGCCGTCAAAGTATTCTAATACAAAGAAGCTATTTTCAAATAGAGCAGCGTCTGTAAACAGGGTGTTTGACGTTGCTAAAGGTGTCCAAGCAAGCTGCACATGTGCATAAGCTGCGTTATCTGGAGCTACAGCTGTAACACTAGCCCGTGTCCAGCTATTAACGTTAACAGGGAATGCACTTCCCGACGCTGTACTAATTACTGTCTTACTTGAGTTGTACCAAACAATAGACGGTGTTACAGAGTTAGAGGTCTGCCCAGCTTTTACGTACACACTAAATGAGTAGGCTGTCTCAGGGTAGTAGATTCCCATAAGGTCAGCTGATGTTGTAGTTGACTTAATTAAAACTTGAGTAGTACCTGAAGAGGTGACTCTAAATGCGTTTCCAGATTTGTAAACCTCACCTGATGTAACTGCTGTAGCAGGTACGTTTGTACCAGTTGCAGCATATGTTAACTCGTTATCACCAGCAGATAGTAAAGTCTTTACTCCGTCAAATGGTGCACCCATGTTTGTAATAACAACAACGTCGCTAGATTTGTATGTGTGTACTGTGTTTGTAATAAGGGTTGCTACATTACTAGTTAATTGTTTACTTGTAACACTGTAAAAATCAATGTTAGGCTCTGCTGAGCCGCTTACAACTGTAGCGGTAGAGTTAGTTACAGACCATGGAGTTGTAGGTGATTCAAACCTAGGGTTGATAAGCTCATTAATTCTATTTGCTTTAAAAGTTAAATGAACATTTCTAGCATCATCGTAGGAAGTTACAGTAGCTGATTTCTCAAACTGAGCGGCATCAAAGAAGTGATACTCGTTTAAAGAGCTTGCGCCAACGCTTGAGATAATAACCTGTGGGACAGCGTAGTAACACTCTTGAGCTTTCTGTACAGATAGTAGAAGACCAGAACCTGTTCCACCAAGTAATGAGTTATTAATAGTAAAGACTGTGGTTGTATCAGCACCAGCTCCACCGTTAGGGATAGATGCAGAGACTACAACACCTCCGCTAATAAATACGTTTGCTAAAGGAGTAATGGTAGGTTGTTTTCCAGACACATAAGTAAGGGGAACGTTAGTAAAAGAGCCGTTACCGTACCCAGTTCCACCACTAGTAATAGCATTTAAAAATAGTTTTGTAGGAGCAACGTCCGTTACAAATGGACGAGCGCCAAGTGACCCGACAGTATTGCTTGCCGAATTACCAGTAGAGGTTTGGATTAAAACACCAAAGCGGTCATACCATTTTACTGCTGCCTGCATAGAACGAGAGTTTAAGTTAGAACCACTGTAAAAACTAAAAGTGTAGGTTTGACCGCTGCTAACAGGGACGCCATCAGTAACTGGGTTGTTATCTCCGCAAGATATAGTTACCTCAGCAGTTGCATCAATTGCGTTTTTTACAGCCAGCAGGCCTTTTCTTTTATTAGGGAACAAGGTTGGGGTTGTTGCTTCAACCCAAGGCTCTGGTTGTGGAAGGATGTACGGGGCTTCATTGATTGCATAGTTGTAAGCATTACGTCTAGACACGTCAGATGAAGTTAAAGAGTAAGAGATAGAATCAGCATCTACAGCTGTAATAGCTACAGACGTAACTGTTTTATTAAATATAGGGTACGGCACATTAAAGATAAAAATTTTCATTCCAACTTTATAGCCGTGTGTTCCAATAAATAGGCGACCTGTATTACTAACAACTGCAACTTCATTAATATCTTTTCTAGCAACTTGAGATAACGTAGCGCTAGAGTTTGGGGATACCCAGTGACCAATGCCCTCTTCAAAAGAGGCGTCGTTGTAATCAAGTAAAATGTTGTGGCTTACCTGAACACCCTCAATTGGAGGATTAGAAACGGTAGCGTCTTTGTTTTCAATGACTCCCCAACCAGTAAACCCACGAACATAGTTACGAAGACCGTCACGGCTTCCCTTTGACTTCTGTACAATAAGCGCATCTCTTAGTAGAACACGTGAACGTTCAAAGCCAATTTCAGGCTCGTAGTTAATTCCAAACTGAGTTAAAAGTGGGGATAAAAGTACGCCAGGAGTTTTTTCTGGGTTATATTTTTCTCTAGATATCTGAGCAAGAGACTTAATATAATCAAATTGGAACCCAAAAAGACTTAGGAAATTTCTTAGGTCAGCGTTGTCTGTTCCAGAATTGGCTGTGTATGGCTGTGTTAGCTTCATAACTTCTGGTACGTAGTCGTATAACTTTGTTCGCATATTGTAATTAAAAACAGACAGACCAGAAACGCGTCCAGCATTTACCCATTGAAGCTGTGTTGTTTCTAGTACAAAAAGTGAGTAGTAAAAGATTCTTGGTTCGGTGGCTGGAAGCGTGTCATCAAAAAACTGAGGGTCTAATCCGCGAGTAGTGTCAAACACTGTTAAACCGTCTGTAATATTTACAGGGAATCCGTATTTGTTTCTTACAATCTTGAGTTTAGCCCAGGCTCCAACAGGAGTAGTCCATGACAAAGTAATCTTTCCATAGGAAGTAGAAAGAGCTTGTAAGTCTTCGGCTACAAATGAAAGCGGAGAATCGGGACCGTAGTAGCTTAGAGGAAAATCTAAACTACTATAGTAATCAAGACCATAACGTGCCATTAGAGAGTAATACCTCCAGAAGCGCCAACAGTTAGACTTGAAAGTGTTGGAAGCTCGCTCTTAGCACATTCAATGTCGTTAACTTCATAAACAGTAATAGAGCCAGCAGAAGCAGCAGTGCTCACGTTAGTGGCAAGAACCTCATACGAAATTGTATTAGCTGCCTTAGCTGTTACTCTTGCAACACCATTAAAAGTACTATCTACACCAGTAACAGATATGAACTGACCAACAGTTACGTTGTGGTTTATAGAAGTTGTTAATGTTGCAACCCCGCCGCTAAGCACTTTATTAGTCACCGTAAATGTCTGGTCGCTAGCTGTTCTTACAAGCTTTTGAAGGTTAGCACGGCTAACTCCTTCAACTCCATCCATAGCTTTTAATACATCAGAGTAACTAATGTAATCATTAAACACTACGTTATTAAAATCAAACAGGTTTTGAACTGCGGATTTAACATCTTCTAGTACCTTATCCTGTCGATAGGTAGGTAGAACAATAATGCCTCCAGCAACAGTGACTGGAACATAAGTAGGTGGTTGAAGGGTTACTGTAGTTCCAGCAGGAATCTTATCGACTAGGTATTCATCAATCTCAGTCTTTAAGTTGTTAAAGACTACAGATGTTGTAATACCATCGCTTTGTAAGCCACTGTCTCCATAAGGAGCAAAGTAAACAGTTACGCTGCTATACACATTTGCAACAGATATAGCTTTAGCTACACCTGATACTTGAATTACAAGTGATGCGTAGTCACTTAGTGACACCGCTCTGTTCAAAGCTCTAATACTCTTAGGAGCGTTAATACGGATAGAGTCTGTTGACTCTTCATCCGCACCGCCAGCCGCAGCACCAGATATTAAACCTGAGTCCTGGTTACTTACAGACAAACCATTCGAAGCGTTAGTTTTAATAAACTTAATTGTGTTAGCAGCAATATTTCCAGAAGTTCCACCACCAACGCGGTAGGTAGCTTCAAGGCTTACACCATTGAGTGGAATTCTTCCACTGATGCTATCGCCAAATTGAATAAAGGTGGTGCCATCAGAGTTTGTATAAGTAGAAAATACTGGGTCGTATCCGCTGTAGTCAACTAGGTAAGGAACCTCTGTATAAATAACTCCGTTAACGTCAATTAAAATACTTCCTTTAATCGCTGAAAGTTCTCCAAGTTCAAAGACTTGATTAGCGCTTCCATCAGATGTTCCAATGGTCTCTGCTTCAATAGTCTCGCCTTGTGTAGCAGTTACAGTATTAGAGCCGTTGTTACCTGCAGATTTAGCTGGGACGGTAACTGCACTATCTGTTTCAAATATAACTTGAGTAGTGACACCGTTACTGGTTACGTTAGCTGCAACTTTTGTGCGCTTTGGTACAGTGATAATACTGGCCGAAGAATTTTGAAAAGTAAGAAGTACTTCGGATGGGGTTGTTCTTGTTGGAGTATACCCAAGTAAACGGGCAATCTGAAGTACAGACTCTCTTTGGCTAGCGGTCTCAATAAAGGACTCGTTTGCTGTACGGTCAATGTAGTAGTGCAAACCATCGCCAATATAAGAGAACAACTCCAATAAGGTCATGCCAAAATCCGCGGGGTCGCGGTTAGTCCATTGAGGGGCGTAGTACGGGATTAACTCAATTAAGTCTTCTCGTATAGACGAGTAGTCTCTAGACGTATAATCAACTTGGGGGATGTAGTTATCGTCAGCCATTATCTAGGCACCTCCAGTAGTGTCTCTCCTGCTCTGCTTAGGATAGCAGTCTTTATCGTTACACTCTCGCTTATTGTGTCTCCTGCATACGTATAAAATACGTTAAAGTAATGTTGTTCGCTACTGTCTAAGTAATACACAACCTTAGTTAACGTTAATGGCTTTAACCACATACCAAAGGCTGTTGTTACAGCCTGATTAATTAAGCTCTTGGCAATGTCTTCTGGTTCAAAAACAGCACTCTTAGCTCCGCTTCCAAAGTTTGGACGCATAACTCGTTCACCATAAGCAGTCATAACCGCAATAACAACTCGGTCTTGCCATATCTTTTTAGGGTCGCTTGTTGCAGCAATTGACCCGTTTGAGTTAAAAGAAAACGGCAAGCTTATAGCCGTTGATACATCACTCATAGTTCTACTCCCATCCATACTGGAAAGTTAGGGTCTCCAGCAATAAACATAACCCAAACCTTTTGTCCTACCGCTGGCACCAGCCTGTGTGGCGTGTGCTCAGGGAACTCTGTAGTTATTTCTAAATCGTCATTCCACTTGTTATCTGTATTGGCATCAGTCTCATGAGCATGGTCAAGGCTTAGGCTGTTACCTGTGTGGTTATTAGTGTGTGCCGCTGTATAGCTAAAGCTGTGAGTATGAGAACCAAAAGTAGCAACTGTAGCTCCGCCAGTGGTCCCTGAAATTGCATGGTCAGCATGAGCGTTAAGTAAGGCAGCTACTTCAACAGCTAGATGCTTCTTATGGTCAGGGTGATTAGAGTTAGAGGTTACAGGCAGGCATGGTCTAGCCCACTCTGTCATCTCCTGCCCCATGACCTGAGGAACCTGAAGTTTAATCTTGTTCTCACCTTCAGGGTCATCGTTCTCAGCACAGATACCTTCGTATAGTCCATAGAACTTAGCGTTGTATTCTTTCATCGAGTTCTTGCCACCGCCTTAGCCACACGTGCGGCAGTTGCAGCCGTACGTTTTGGTTCTGTAGAGGCAGTCCGTTTTCCAACTGCTTTGTTTGCAGTCTTCCAAACAGCTGCGCTGTTGTTAGCAGTGGTTAGTTTATTTCTATTTTTAATCTTTCCAAAACTATCCTTTGTTGTAGGCGTGTACTTAATTCCCGTCCGAACAAGTTTAGTCTTTGCCTTCACTTTGGTGTTTTTCTTATTAGGAATAATGACACGGTTTTCACCTACAGGGTTTTGTATATCCTGCCCATCTTCCCAACGGTTAGCCTGACCTAGTCCATCAGTGCCCAAAGTAACAACAGTTGTGTAAACATAGTTCTTTACTGTTTCTTCTTTAATCTTATGCTCTGTACTTAGTACAGTCCAAAACCCAGAGTAGTTAGGTCCCAAACCATTTAAATAAATTGGCATACCTGGTCTTAGTGACGGGCTGCCCATAAGCTCAGCTTCGGCTCTATATGGAAACGCGTTTCTTAGCTCTGCTGCTTCAGCCTCATATTCTGCAATCTCGGCGTTTGTAGTAACAGCGTCTGTGTTATACCTATCAAAAAATTCTTCTTGAGACTTTGCTCGTGTTCTTTTATTTCTTTTTTGTTTAGTAGCGGCATATGCAGACTTACTATTTTTATCTACACCGCCCACAGCTACAGCAGCTTTCATGTCTCCATCAAAACTTAAAGACTCACTAATAATTGGTTTAAAAGTATAGATGCTACCGAGACCCATACCAACCTGTATTTGGGTAAAAGTAGGTGCTTCAGCCCTAAGTTCTTTATAGTCTTCTAATAAAGGTTTTAGGTATACTTCAGTATTTTCAGTTCTTAAACCCCATCCAATTTGTTTAGCTAACTTAACAAGCATCTGCCAATCAGTTAACCCAGGATGAGATATCTGTTCAAACACTCTGGGGTGAGGGTTAGTTATAGCAACAAGACCATGCTTACTAGCAATCTCGTCTACAACCATATCGGCTGTGTAGCCTTTGTACACTCCTTGAGATGCCTGCTTTAATGGGAAAGACCCACCAATACAGGTAACCGTAATAAAGTTTTTACCCGCTGTTTGGTCAGTCTCTACATGGTGAATGTACCCGTAGAAGTCTCTACTATTTACCATAGATAAGAACGATGCTTCTACTGGAGTTCCTGGTCGGATGTTGTCGTAATCGTATCCCCAGTCTTTAAATGTAAACTCCGCTACCTCATGCTCATAAAACTTTTGTTTTAAGGTTGCTGAATATACATAGGTTGGGTCATCAGCACCATTAGGAAATGAAATTCGTACCTGATTAGACATTAGGTATCCTTAGAATTGCTCCATTAGGTATATTCTCAAAGTCATCTATTTCAGGATTAAACTCAGCAATCAACCACCATAGGCTTGGTCGTCTGTAGTACTTTTCAGCTATAGAGTCTAGTCTTTCCCCTGTTATGTATTTATGAGTATCGTAAGTTACGTAACCAAGTTCGGTAAAATCATAAAACACAACTGGGTTTTTACTTGCGCCAGCTTCTACAGAGTAAAAATCAACTAAAGAAAACTCGTACCTAGAGCCTGCTTTTATCATAGATATCTCCTATACAATCATTGAGCCAGCAAAGCAATCAAACGAGATGCTTACTACTGTTCTTAGAGGGACCATGTTTTCAGCAAAAGATGTGTGATTAATAGATAAAGAACTTGCCCATCCAACATAAGACAGGCTATTCATTGAACTAAAATTATTAGTATCTCCACCCAATTCAAAGGCTAAAAGCGTAGGTTGTAAGTATCCTAGGTCAGCTGTCTTTTTTCCTAGCATGTTTACCCAACCATCTGCTGCTTGGTTTCCAAACTTTCCATCACCATTTATAGCTTTGAATAGATACTCAAGGTCCGCCATTGTTCCAAGTTCAGCAAGTTTTTTAATCTGTAGTGAGTAATCTTCAATTTTTGCTAACGGGTGCTTACCACCGTTTGTATAGTATTGAGTAAAGTCTATGTAGTTTCCATCATTAAGGGTTCCAGCATTATGATAGAAGTTTCTAAGACACGCAAAATCGTTAGTTCTATCTAATGTAATAGATAAACTAACGCTCTCTTGGCCAGGAAATGCACCAGATACTGAAGTGTAAACATCGCTAGCCGAAGGAGTAATATCCATGTTTCGGTTAACGCTAACTGAGACAGACTCAGGGTTCCACAAAAATTGGAATCCATATTTATATGTTGAGTCTCCAACTATTGAAGTGCCCTCAGGTTTATAAGTTGAGTTTCCAGTTTCTGTTTTGCGTTTATCTCCAATTTTACTAACTTCACCAGTTGTTCTATCAATAGATGTTGTTGAAGCAGCATTGTCGTAATACCAAATACGTCCGCGTCGATTACCGTGAAACGCGTAACCTTGTCCACCTACATCGCCTGGTATAACATCCTGAGCTCTTGTTGGAAGACTCCAGTTGTGTGGAGGAAGATTAAAACTGTAACCATTAGGGGTAGGAATTGGGGGTGTCTTTTTAACGCCTTTACCCTTTCCACCTTTTCCACCCTTTCCACCTTTACCGCCAGACCCCCCAGAACCGCTAGGCCCAGCACCAGTCTTGTTTTTATTAGCTAACATTTTAGTTAAAGCTAGTGCACCAATAGCTGCAACACCAGTACCAACAGGACCAGCGCTACCACGAGCCGCAGTGGCTATACCAGCTCTTGTAAAACCATAAATCTTTGAAGCCAAGCTTGGAGCAGCAACCGCTGTAGCACCCTTGAGTGTAGTGCCTGCTTTGCTCTTAGTTGTTTTAACAACAGCAGTTTTTACTCCTGGGTTTTTGCTTAATTTTAAAACAGTAGTTTTATTACTTTTTATTCCAGTCTTAGTAACGTTAACCGCAACTTTGGCCACGCTTACTGCACGTGAGCGAGCAAGGACTGCGGCACCAATACGTATTGCTCCTAGTGCTAGTGGCACTGCTAATGGCAATGGCATTACTGTCCTCCTAGTTGCTTGCTAAAGTTTTGGCTAGATAGAAGCTGCTTAAGAGCTTCTGCTGTTGCACCTGGGTTTCCGCCACCTTCAATTTTAATAGTTACTCCACCCATGTTGTACGTATTAGCAGAAGAGGCTGGTTCAGCAAAAGACTGAGCTTTGGTTGCAGAAGCAAAACTTTTTAACGTTTGTTTATTGATGTAGTCTTCAAGAGAAACTCCACTAGCTCCATCTTTATTAGAGCCAGGAAGCATCCCAGACCAACCAGAGTTAGTTGTTGGGGTTGTCTTGCCGTCAAAATTATATGGACTTCCACCAACTTTACCTGTAACCCAAGCAGAACTATTAATAGCAGCAAGAATATCTTCTTTACTCTTACCCGCTTTTAACGCTTCAATAATGTCTGTATATCCGCGCTTGTCTGCGCTCTTACCAGTAAGGGTATCGATAGTTGCATTAAGCCCATCTTCCCAGCTCTTATAAACCTTTACGCCTACGTGGTTCATAGACTCTGAACCGTACTTGCCACCTAAAGTCGTATTAAGTGGGTTGTACTTAGCAGAGTTTTTAAAGTGACCACCCTCATGGTTCTGCCATATCTTTAAAGCATCAATAGAGTCTTGGCTTTGAGGAGCCCCAATTTTCTTTAAAAATGCTTTAGCAAAGTCTTCGTTTGAAGATTTATCACTTAGTTTTGTATCCTTACCAAACACCCAACCACCGTCACCGCGGAATGGGTAGTTCTTTAAATCATGGTTAGGAACAATGTAACCATCTTCTTTAGGTACAAATAGTTCTGGTCCGCGCTCTCCAACAATGTAAGGGCTCTTTTCATCTACGTCTCCGCCCTCAGCTTTAAACAATCCCGCAATTCCCCTTGATAAAGGGTTACCAACTAAGAAACCAGTAAGAGCACTAAGTGCTCCATTACCGCCGCTACCTAGTGTTTCAAAGAAACCTTTCGTTGCGCCAAGAGCAGATATAAGACCAGTAAACTTATCCATTTCAGTAAAGAAGCCACTTACATAAGACATAAGTTGGTCTGCTCTACCTTTAGCGTCAGCAATAGCTGGGGCTGTTGTAGAGATAAACTCTGATGCTTGAGCTGTTCTTTGTCCCTGCATATTTGCAGCAAAGGTTGAAAGACCTGCGTCTTGGGATAGTTTCTTCATCCTATCGCCGCTCATACCAGCAAACTGTGCTCCGCCTGTAGACGCCTTAAGTAGAAGTCCGTCTTCAATCATTTTTCTTAGGTACGGGTCATTACCAAAAAGGTTGTCAAGCATGGTAGCAATAGCGTTACCAGGTAATAAAGAAAGTTTAATATCATTAAGAGTAGAACCAGACCCACCAGTGCGTCTCTTTTGACTTTCAAGTTTGTTCCACAAGTCATCAATAATTGCTCTTGGGTCACGGGGCATTCCGTTTTCATCACGAACTCTAATGCCTACAGCTCTTAACATGTTAACGCTTCTACCGCGGTTCATTGCGCCCACTGCTTGTGCAGCACCTTCTCCACCCATACCAGGGGTCATGTTAGATAAAACTGCAGAACCCATAGCTACTTGTTGCATGTTCTGTTGATTACCGCCATAGATACCGCCTTGTGCAAAGGTAGCCATCATTCGCATATTATCAAGAGGGTCTTTCATCAAGCCAGCTTTTGCTATTTTGTTTAAGAAGTCTCGTGTTTGGTCGTAAGCACCGTTCTTGCCGCTCATGTCAGAGAGGCCACCAAGTACACCTGGCATACCTGCTTGAACTCGACCTCCGCCACCTAAAGAGATAGCAGCGCGTGATGTATATAGCTGTGCTTTAAATGCATCGTCTGTTCCTGGCATAGCCATTGCAGCGGCAGTGACACCAGCTGCAGCTATTTGCGCAGGTGATGGTTGTCTGAAGACATTTGTATTTCCGCCACCTTGAGGGGCACCTGCAGCAGCAGGACCTGTACCACCTGGGCCACCTGGGCCAGCGGGGCCGCCTGGTCCACCTGCTTGTGGAGTAGAGAAAGTAGGACCAGCCATAACAGTATTGGCGCCACCTGGGCCACCAATACCGCTAAAGGCATTTTTAAATTTTGCACCCATGCGGGTGATTTTTGTTTCAGCAGCGTTAAGTGAGCTGTTGATTCTGTACTCAATGGTGCTAGCCATTTGTAAAAGGGTAGAGTGAGCACCACGGCTTGATTGTTCAAACCGCTGCATATTATTTGCAGCATTTCCACTACTGGAACTGCTAGGCATATTTAACATTATCTAGTCCTTCTAGAACGCTCTAACCAATTAAGACGCTCTCTGGGTGAGAGGCTTCTTATATCTGATAGTGACCAACCAGCAAAAGTTCTTGTAAGAATTTCGTACTGGTCTAACAGGCTTTCGTAATCTGTTTCACTAAATGCGAAACAAGTCAAGCAAGGACAGCGGAAGAGCCATTAACTCACCACATGCCTTACAAGCCTTGGTCACCTCCCCAAGGCGTGGACCTGGGTTACGCTTGATGATTTCATCAACAAGCTTGGTTCTATCTGCCATACCTAAAGATAAAGCAGTTATAGCACCTTCAGATGGTTCTCCGTCTAGTGATACTAAGCAACCAGCTAGTAAAATAGTGTTTACTTCAGCAGGTGTTCTTTCAAAGTTCTCCATGAGCTTTCTTTGAGTCACACCGTTAGGTAGGGCTACTACAGCCTTACCCTTCTTTGTTTCTATTTCAAAAGTTCTATCTTCCTTTGGGTCTTTTAGTTCCACTTCTGGAACATCAGAGCCTAAAGACACAGAAACCTCTTGAGAGTCTCCGCAGTCACGACAACGTGCGGTAAGGTTAATGTCATCCCCGAAAGTCACTCTTCTAATTGCTAGAAGGATGGTGTCTCGGTCGCCAGCTAAGATAGAGTCTAGGTCTTCCTTCTCGGCGTTCCTAGAGCCAATCTTTACAAGGCCTCTTTGCAAAAGTACATTGAGAGCTTTACCTGAGGTACCTGCTTTTGCTACAGCTTCCTCGTCAGCTCCGTTAAGTTCTCGTACCTCAACTGTGTTGGATACTTCACCATTTGGCTCAATGAAACCACCTGGCAACTTAACAGAAGACTCTGAAGGGGCCCGCGTCTTAATGACTTGTGCGGGCTCCTCCATAGCCTTTGCTGCAAATTTCTGTATTAGTTCTGCGTCTGTAATAATATCAGTCACGATTTATGCTCCTAAGGGTTGTTAATTAAGAAATTTTTCCTGCTGCGTCTTCTTCAGTGCCATCTTTAGTAAAGAAGACTGATAGGCCTTCATGTACTAGAGTCATTGACTCAAACAAGATTGCGCCGTCTGCTGCGTTAAGGTCTGTATAGTTTAGCGCAGTAATCCATGCGTTGTGAATCTTGAAGCCCATCTTGTACTTCTGAGCCTCTGTTGGCCCAGAGTTTGGATGGTCAGCTACAAACACTTTGATGTTAACACGGAAGCTTTCAGCAGCTCCTGCTGCGCCGCCCTTTACAGCAATACCTTCTCCAGATGCTGCTGCAAATAGACCACGCATCCATGTGATTGCCTGGTCATTACCAGCCAATACTCCACGTTGCATAGTGATTGGTGTAAAGGTAGTCATACCAGGTACCTGGTGTACTGTGGTGTTGTAACCACCTTCACGGTACTGAATGGCTTGAGTATTGATACTCAACCCACTGATACTGCTAAATCCGCCAGACCATGTGGTGATTTTTGTATCAAAGACTTTACCGTCTTTTGCTACCTCAAACTTAGCGAAGAACCGAAACGAGCGTAACGGGTCTGTTGCCAGTGTTGAGTGGCGATTGATTATGCTGCTTGTCATTTATTGGGTCTCCTTTACGCCACAGTAACGGTGGCTCCACCGTCAAACTGTCCAATTTTAATAATGATAAATTCAGCTGGACGCTGTAGAGCAACGCCAACTTCAATGTTTACGTACCCGTTGTCAATTGAGCTTTGTGGGTTGTTTTGTGCATCAACCTTTACAAAGAACGCTGCCTGTGGGGTAGCGCCTCGTAGTCCGCCCTTGCTCCAGAAGTCAGTAAGGAAAGTACTGATTGAAGAGTTGATACGGTTCCACAAGGCTTCATCGTTTGGCTCAAAGATTGCAAACTCTGTAAGGTCTGTAAGAGACTTACGTAGATAGATAAGTGTACGACGTACAGGAACGTACTTGTCTACATATCCACCCTTGAGTGTGCGTGAACCCATGATTACAATGCCTGAACCAGGTACAAACTTAATTGCGTTTACTGGAGCAGCTGCAGAGTTAAGAGTATCAAGTTCACCATTTGTAAGAGTTGCAATTGATACAACTCCTGATAGGCGAGCAAGAAGACCAGCTGGGGCCTTGAATACTCCACGTGATGCATCAGTTGTTGCAATAACTCCCATAACTGCTGCGCCAGAACCAACTGCACGTGTACGGCCTGTGCCAGAACCAGGAGCAAGTGTTGGGTCAGAGATAACAAGGTTTGGATAATAAACAGCGGCAAGTGAGCTTGCTGTGTACTGTGCAGCTAAAGCTAGTTGTGTAGAAGACTCATCATAGATACCATCAATAACTACAAACACATCTTGACGAGAGTTTGCATAACCAATAGCCGCATTAACTACAGGAACAGTCGAGTTTCCAGGAACGTTCATAATTAAAGACTGCTTTATTGTGTCAAAGTTTGTAAGACCAGTTGCATAATCGGTATTACCTAGAGTGTTTCCATTGATGCCAGTAGATAGAGTTTGGTTTGTTACAACAGCTGGATTACGAGTAGTACCTGTGTTTGCTGAGTTAAGGTCAGTTAAACGTACGTAGCCAGAAGCTGCGTTAACAATAGCTGTTGCATAACGAGCATTTGTTGCTGTCATTGAAAGGTCAACGTGACGCTCAACTAGGTTTGCATCTGTATTGCCACCGTAGTATACGAACAAATCAAATAGACCTGTTGTTGCTGAGTTAGCGATGCTGATGTTAATGCTGTTACCCCATGCTCCAGCGTTATTAGCTTGAATCTGAAGTGTTGCTGATGGGCTTACTGCTCGGTCTGATAGTGAACGAGTTGCTGATGTTGCGCCGTTAGCAACGCGGTTAACGTAGCACTGGCTTCCACCATTTGTAAAGAACATGTATACAGCAAGTGGTAAATCATTACCAGCTGCTCCTGCTCCAGTACTTGTGTTCCAAGTACCGTACAGTGTTGAATACTGGCTCCAAGATGTAATTAGTGTAGGTGTTCCAATTGGACCACGGTCGTTTGCGCCAATGAATGCGCCGACAGATGCTGAGTTTGGACCAACTACAGGTGCGACAGGGTTTAACGTTTCTTCAACGTAAACTCCTGGACGTAGAACTGCCATTAGATTTTCTCCTTTGTTTTAAACAAGTTTGACATTTTTTATACTTTTGTTAATCCAGTAGGGATGTTCGATGTTTGGTCCGTTAACTCAGGAAGGTTAACAAGTACTTCTTCAACTCGTGAAGCCCTACGGCCTGCATCAAGTGGAGTAAGTTCACTGATTACTCTTACTGTGTAGATATTGCGTAACAACCTGCGGTTTCCAGTTTCTCCGTCTACCGCATCTCGTTTTGCAAACCCATCAAGAAACATATGACGGCGTGAGGTCTCTGTGCCTAGTTCGTTTGGAACTAGTAGACCGCCATACTTTGATGGAAACTTGTGCGTCAATTGAAGCATCATTGCCCTGTCGTGACGCGGGTGACGGGCATAGGTTGTTATTTGATATATCAAATCAAAAGCTACTGGTACTTCATAGCGGTAAGTCTTGCCAGCTATTGGGGCGACTGTTCCGCGATAGTCATTGTCTACCAGTTGACCTGATGTCTGACGGTCATTAGCTGGAATCATGTCTATCAAATCAATAGTCACAAACGGAAACTCCTGTGCTCTAACTTCAACATCAGGGTATCCAAACCACACCTTAACTGGGCGGTAGGCTGTCTTCTCATCTCCCACAGTCATACCTTGAAGAAGAGTCTTAAGAGCGGTGTCCTCAGCAATTAGAAACGGATTTCCCATTTTATAGCTTCACCTCTTTTAACATCTCTTCAGGGTGGTTCTCGTAAATAGGTGCTGCAAAGTTTTCCATTTGATACTGAAAAGAACGTATAGCCGCCGCGGGGGCCTGCATGCCAGAGCCGTACTCTAGGTTTTCAATTTTTTCTTTAAACTCTTCTGGGTAATCAACAGCAAACACACCTTGCTTTACCACAACGGAAAGGGCCTGAGAAACGTCATCTGGCCAGCCGCGATTAGCTGCTTCTTTCCTTAGGCTAGCCGTAAGGGAAGGTGCAGCGGACTCTAAATTAGAATCAAGATTTCTTTTTAGATTTTTTATTGACACCAGTAATTACCCCACGAGCTGCCGCTCCTAGTAGCAATGCTTTCCACACTCCTGCGCCCGTGCCTTTATTACTCTCGGCCAAAGCTTCAATGAACTCAACGTCCGAAGCCTTGTCAACGTGATTATCTTTAGGCATGTCATCTCCATAGGAGTAGTAAGCAAAGTACATCGCAGGGGGTGGTGCTTTGAGCCCCGCATGGGCTCAGTACTAGGATAAAGCAAAGAGGGACCTTTCGGTCCCTCAACTACTTACTTCTTTATTACATGCCTTTTTTCTTAACCATCGAAGACTTCTTAGCCTTGGATGGGCCAGCTTTCTTAGCAAACTTCTTGTTAGCTTCCTTAAGGGACTTCATGCCGTGCTTATCTTTTGGCTTCATGCAGCCACAGGTAGCGCACATTACTTCTTCTTCTTTCTTAGGGCAGCAAAGTCAGAGCCTTCTAGCTTGCCGTCTTTGTCTACATCAAGCTTCTTCTGCTTAGGAGACATCTTCTTTCCCTTACATGCCTTACAGGTACCGCAAGTGCAAGCCTTGCCTTTAGCCTTTGACTTGGACTTTGGGCCTTTGCCAAAACCTGGCTCGCCCTTCTTCTTACCACATCCACATGCTGCACACATTTACTTGCTCACTTTCTTCTTAGGTTTAGCGACTTTCTTTTTTCCAGAGCCTGCAGGGACGCAGTTCGGAACCTTTTTGCCACCCTTCATTTTCATGCCTACTTGAACGTAGCCATCCCAACATGGGTTTGTATCTTTAGCCATTATGCTGGTCCAATCGTTGTAATTGTGCCTGAAGAGCCTCTGTATTTTAGGGCTCCAGATTCTACATAAAGGATGCCTCCGCCTGTTAGGTTGGCTGTAGGGGCTGTTCCATTTTGCATAAGAAGTCTATCTGCGTTTACATACTGGAAGTAGTCAATAGACCCTAAAGAACCACCTGTTCCTGAAAGAGCAACTAGGGTTGAGGTTGGTTTATCAAAGACGGTATTAAGGATTGAGTAGAATCCGTTTAGTACAACTGGGGCAACGTTAGATAGTGCTGAGGTTAATAATTGAGAGTTTGCTAAAGTAAGGACGGTTCCAGCAGCAGAGGTAACAGCGTTAGTTGCTGCGGCAACTACTACCGTCTGTACTAGGCTTAAACTTCCAGCAGTTAAAACTGGAGATACAGTGCTTCCGTTTTTAACAAGTACATTTGCGCTTGCGTTATTAACAGTTATAAGATTTGTATTACCACCATAAATGTCAACTATTCCGCTTCCAGTAATGCTTCCAGTACCAAAGTCCGTTAAACGAATAAGCGTGTATGTAGCAGTACTGCTTTTTGTCAGAGTTCCAGAGATATCGCAGTTAAGTATGTATGGAACTCCTGCACCAGTAGGGGTAGTGATGGTTAGGTTTGTCATCTTTAACCCTGCAATAGTACAACCAGTATTTGTGCTTACAGTTCCAGAAATTAAAGTGTTTCCGCCAACAAGACCAGGGGCAGTTAATACTGTGTATTGATATGTAATTGAGGGGTTTTCAGTATAGGTTCCTGGGTGAATAATGACTGTTCGTCTATCACCTGCTACTAGAGTAAGCGCTTTAGTAATAGATGCAACTGGGTTTAAAATGTCACCATTACCAGTAGTGTCGTTTCCATCTACTTGGCTAACGTGGATTTCTTGGTCATAGCCAGTAAATGTAGCTTGCTTTCCAGAAACTTGAGCTTCTAGAACGTCAAGAGCGGTGTTGAGAGTTGTACCCCAACCAGTAGCTCCAATTGTTGGTTTAGTAATTGGCATAATTAAACTCCATAGTTTCCGTCTCCGTAATTTCCATATCCATATAAGACATTTAACACTCTATCTCCATCTGAGGAGTATGCAGCAAACTGTGGGTCGTTTACCATTTCTTCTGGCATTACTTGAATACATTCTACGCTCAGGATAGTAAACCTGTCTGCCACAATGCCTCGCTCTTGGATGGCATATGGGCGATAGACCTGACCTCGCCAGACCACACGGTCACGGTTGTTGATATCTGGGCGAAGAATGATGTTAGGAGCAAACTTCTGCACGTCTTCAATATTGAAAGTCATATGGAGAGTATCTGCGTTGTAGTAACCAACCGCTGAAGTCTTTGCCTCACCCTGCTTGATAACCGCTCTAACTACAGGCACTGAGTATGGACCAGTCCAAACCTTGCCACCCATAGAAGAAGAGATGTCTTGCCCTACGTCGTATAGTGGGTCAACATCAGAGTTAACGGAATCAAATATATACCAGAGGGCTTTTGTTCCTACTGGGTGTTTTAAATCAGAGTCGATACCTTTAAGAAGGTCGGTGGTTTCATAATCGGCATCAAACCGACCACCAGGTGTATGAGCTCTCACTTAACGCCCTCTCTGTAGAACTCTAGGTTACTATTTAAACGTTTATCTGTAGGGTTAAGCTCTACTGCCTTCTCCCCGTATTCCAAAGCTTGAGTACGTTCACCTAACCAGTAGGCACATACAGCCGCTAAGTCGTAGGGTATTGAGCCCCAAGCAAAGGCTTCATTAAGATAATCCATTTGTCTGTCTTTTACATTTAAAGCTTTTTTGCAAAGTGTTAGGCACTCACCCCACCTACCGTTGTCATAATGGTATTGAGCTAGCTCCACGTATGCTTCTCTTTTATTAGGCTCCTCTTGCATAGCCTTCTTCCACCACTTAAGTTTCTCTTCTTCATCAGTAGAGCACTTAGCAATGTATCGCATAGAAGATGCGCGTTCGGCCCTCCACGTAGCTTTAGGTAAAGATAGGTGACGTTCAAACTGAACTTTAGCTTCTTCTAGCTGACCGTGAAAGAAAAGTTCGCGGGCGTAGTAGTAAGCGTTGCGGTCGTTGTACGGGTCCTCTTCTACAGATAGTTTAAGGAGTGGGAGATATTGACCGCGAGACTTAGTGTCGTCAGCTTTATGCCATAGACCAAGCTTGCTCCAGTATTCTTTTTCTTCAAGGCGGTCCGCATACAAGCACTCATGTACTGGGTGAACCCAACGGTATCCGTGACGTGCGTGAATCTTATCCCCACCAAATGTAAGACCAGGTGTGCCGTTTGGATTAAAATTCCATGTGTAGTCGTATCTAATACGAGTTGCCCACGCTGGTGCCTTCTCCATCTCCTCACGCCATCCAGGAGCTAGCATCTCATCCATATCTAGAGAGATGCAGTAATCAATATCATCAGGCAATAAGGCTAGCGCTGCATTACGTGCGTCATCGAAACGCCAGGGGCGTATGCTGATAACGTGAACGTTGATACCCAACTTCTTAGCTTTTGCTACAGTCTTGTCTACTGAGCCAGTATCAGCTATTAGTAAGTAGTCGGCCTCTTTGCAGGAGTCGTACCAGCGTTGTACAAACTGTTCTTCATTTAAAGCAATGGTGTAGACGGCGATTTTCATGTACTTATTGTACTCCCAAAAAGAAAAGCCCCGCCAGTCCCTAAGGACGGCGGGGAGCTAATCTATACTTTATTAAGCTAGGGTTGCGAACTTAACAGCACCGTAGACGTTTGTTCCACCGTCCCATGAGTAAAACTCAAGAACGGTCTTATTTGTTCCAGATGCGATAGTTGGCGCTGAGCCACCATCCCAAACAATGTTGTTAAATGCGACTGCGTTAGAACCACGTGATGCAACTTCTACCTGCCATGATGTTCCATAACCAGCTGGGATACCAGTAAAGTTAACTGTCACCGCTCCGACTGGGTTAGCAATACGGATGAATGAGCCGTTAGTAGGGTTGATTGGAACTGTTCCTGTAGAAGCAGAGAATGTCTGCAAACGGCCAGTTACTCCAACGTTGATGTAAGCATCATTAGACTGAGTAAGTACTGTAGGTTGTGAGCTAATAGCCATTTACTTCTTCTTTCTTGTAGAGGGTTTCTCTTCGATAGCTAAGGTTTCTTCTACAACCTCAGCATCGATAATTTCTGAATTAGTAAAGTTTGTTCCATCCCACAGAGCCTTTGCAGACGCCTGTAGACGAGGTGGGTAGAAGATTCCACCCTCATAGGTCCAACCTTTAGAAGGTTGTGGAGTTAGGTGAGATATTTCAATTGCTGGAAACAAATCACCTAAAACTCCCAAGCCTTCTTCATTTGCAGCAACGATTACTTGGTTAACCTCGTTGCCATCAATTAATGCGTATTTTGCCATTAGTTACTCCTTAGAGAACTGCCTTGTCAAACCAGCGTACTAGTGCGTAGCCGTCTGCACCGTTACCACCAAATGACTGGTAGCCATGGTACTGGCAACCGCCGAAGTCGAGGTCGATAACATCGCCTGCATCGAAGTACAAGAGCTCCCAGCATACATCAAAGTATGATGCATCTGCAGGGGCCATAAGTGTCTGCCAGTTACCTGATGTAGCGCCTGTTGCTCCTAGGTAAGTGATTGTGTTAACGCCAGAGAACTGAATATTGTATTCTGGACGGTCTTCACGAATTACCTGGTTGCGGTCGTTCTTCCAGCGAACTGTTGGACGTACACGCTTTGGAGTACCTGTGAATTGCGGGCTAGTTACACCAGCTGGAGCAGTTGTTAGACGTGCAGCCACACCTGAGAAGAATAGTGGGATACGTGGCAAGATTGGGAATGTCTGCCATGTAGTTGTCACCTTTGCGTTACCAACATCTTGGATGGTTGTACGTAGAACGTTTGAACCATAGAAGCCAGCCTGCGCTGAAATAGTGGTTGTTGCGTTATAGATAGGTGTCCACTTAAAGTAGTCAGATGAGATTGCTTCGTAGTTAACTGCTGCGTTTGCAGAGTTGTGGTTAAGCATTACTTCTGGAGCGTTACCCCAGTTAGAACCACCACCGCCACCGCCTGCGCCAGAGTTAGCAACTGCATCAAGACCACGTGCGTAGTAGTCAGCAGAAGCTGCGCCAGCTGCGTTAACAAGCCATGTTCCGCCGCCCTTACCGCCGCCGCCATTGCCGCGACCTGGAGATGTCTGAAGCTGTGAACCAGTAGTCCAACCAGCGCCACCGCCTCCGCCACCAAGTGCAATACCTATTGGTGAGCTGCTGTTAATGCTGCTTATAAGTTGACCTTGTCCGCCGTCGCCGCCCCAACCAGGAATTACTGTGTTACCAGTTCCTGAGTTCCATGAAGCTGCGCCACCTAAGTTTCCGCGCATTGGCCATGTTTGCTGTGATGAACCAGCAGTAGTGTTCCAACCAGATGATGGTGATGTAGAGAAAGCTGGTGTAAAGGTAAGTGCGTTACCACCAACAGTTAGGGAACCGCCGCCGCCGCCAGCAAGTGTCATAGCACCTGATGAGTTGTTAGCTGCGTGACCACCGTTGTTGCCACCTTCTAGACCATACAACCACACTGGGTTGTTAGAGTTCCAGGTACCTCCACCTCCACCGCCTTCTGCGGATAGAGTTGCTGCTGTTACAACAGGTGTAATACCTGGCTGTCCAGCGTAGAAATATGTTACGTTATCTACTTCCTTGTAGGTTGTAGGTGCTGCAGCAACTTCAAGTTGCGGAGCAATAACGTGGTATTCAATTTGTCCAAGAGTTGCAGTAGTTGCTGCTGCAATCTTTGTGATACCAAACTTAACAAATGCTGCGTTAACAGGAGCTGTAACAGTTACGCCCACACGTACTGGGTAGGTAACTGCTGGCATCTGCTGTGTTAGTGAAGCAACACCGTTGATTGGTAGGTAAACGTTTGAACCCTCTGTACGGATAATTGAGTTGTAATCTCTGTCAAAGAACTCAAGGTATCCACGTACTGGACGGTAGAAGTTATTGGTACCAGTGTCAACAACAAACGCTGAACCTGAATACTGCACACTTGGTGTTGCCTTGACAAAGCGGTGAGCCGTTTCAAGGTTACCGTTTGTAGCCTGGTTTGAAGTAACCAAAAGTGAAGCCGCTTCACGGTATGTAGGTGGGCGCCATGTTGTAGTAGCGTTTCCAGCTTCTAGCTGAATGTTGTCAATCCAGTGGTTAGTAGTACCCTGCTGGAATAGAATCGATGGGTAAATAAACTGAGGTGTTGAGCCCCACGCATACTGACTATTAGCAAGAGTAGAAGCAATTGCAGGTGTGGTGAATGTAGCTGAAAGACGACGCCACCCTGTTTGAGTTGGTGTGCTGTTAGCTCCAAGCATCTGAACAGTTGCTGGGTTAGCAAATGTTACAGCGCCACCTGAAATAGGTGCGTTAGTAGCAAGAGTCAAAGTAACAAGAGTTCCAGCAATAGCAGACACAACTGTGCTTGCCTGAATACCAGAACCTGTTACAGCCATACCTTGCAAAATACCTGAAGCATCTGCAACAGTCATTGTTGTAGAACCGCTAGAAGCAGTTGCTGTTGTTGCAAAAGTGCCACCAAAACCAGTCAAGGTTGATGGAGTAACCTCACGATAGAAGAATCCGTTTGCCTGACCAGCGTCAATTGAGCCTGTATCTCCAGATGTTGTTCCAGAGGTGCTGTAACGAGCATTTGACTGAGCGTTAAATGAAGCGCCTGTTGAACGGATACCAAAGCGAATAGGTGTGCTTGAGCTTATATCTACGTTTGTAGAAATATACATAGAAAGTGTATATGTCTGGCCTGGGATATAAGGAATACCCTGTGAACCTGCTGAGGTAGTTAAACCGTTAGAGGTAGTTGTTGAGTTCAAGCTTGAGAAGCTCACCCATGTAGGCGAACCACCTGAGGTAGAACCACCAGTGCTGCAAATAAGGCCGTTAATACCACGTGCACCAGTGTATGAAATTTCAATTGTTGTGCCGTTAAGTGCCTGAGTTGTAGCGTTTGAAATAGTAATCTGAGTTGGGCTATCAACGCTGTTTACTACTGTTCCTGTTACAAATGCAGCACCAGTTACAAACATACCTGGGAATACGTTTAAAGTATTGTTAAGTGTTAGAACTAGAGATGTCAAAGGAGCTGTAGCTGTCTTTGAGTATCCACCAGTCATTTCAGCAAGCTTTGCTGGAACACCTGCGTTAGTGATGTTAAATGTAGCTAGAGCAGTACCAAACTGACGGATATTGTTATTTGTGATAACAGTTGCGTCTTCCAACTGTGCAACGTTTGGCTGCAAAAGGTTGTTAGATAGGTTAGTAAAGTATGGTGAACCTGCAGTGTTGTTAGTCTGTGGGTTAGATAGAACATCTGAGCCAGCTGTAGAGATGTTGTTAAAGAATACTGTGGCTGGACGTAGGATTGTGTTACCTGTGTCAAAGCGTACAATTGTTGAAACAGTACCGCTGTTAGCACCTGAAAGGGTAACAATGTTACCTGTAATAGATACTACAACTGCGTTAGCAATAATGTTTGCACCTGTTACATATTGACCAACAGTTATACCGTTAGCATTTGGGTACACAGTAATTGCGGAAGCGCCTGATACACCAGTTGCGGACTTGAAGTATACGTCGCCGTCCCAACCTAGTACGTTGTAGTCAAAATCTGTATTTGTTAATAGGTTAGCAACAGTGATAGTTCCAAATGAGGTTGGAGTACCGTTACCGCCTGGGAGTGTGCTAGTAACATCGGCTGCAGCGTTTTGAGCTCCAAGACCGCCTTGTCCACCTGCACCAATGCTAACTGCGTATGTAGTTAGTGGTGATACGTCAATGTTGCGAACAACAACGCTTCCACCGCCGCCACCGCCGCCTGCGACGTTTTGAGAACCGCCACCACCGCCGCCGCCTCCGCCAACTAGGATAACCTGGGCGCTTGTTACACCAGCAGGTGCTGTCCAGGTACCACTGGCTGTAAAGGCCTGTTCTTTAACATATACGCGACCAGAGTTATCGTTTGGAAATACGATAAATTCTTTACTTGAGGAAATAGCCATTTATATACCTGTCCTTTATCTGTTTAGGAAATCAATACACCTGAAACTAAAACATCAACGCTGGCTGCTACGTCAGCTGTTACTGCAATGGTTTCTGCGGCGTTTAAAACTGTGCGAACGTCAAAATTTACAGTACCGTTTGCTGGTACCTGTAAACCCGTGCAAAATGAAACTCCTCCAGTAAGAATGGTTACCGTACGGGTAGCGCCAGTCTTATTTGAAAGAATGATGTTAGTAATAATAGCAGTGTTTGAAGCTGGAACTGCATATGGAGAAGCATCAGAGGTACCAGCTGTACCCGCTTTAAATCGTGTTACTGTTGTTGGCATTATGCTAGTACTCCTATATAAGCTAGTGTGGTTAGATTAGCGGACTCTGCTTGAATAGCAGCGACCTTGGTGTTTCCAGCAGCGTTAACTGCTGCAACCTGTGTTGTACCTGCAGAGTTAACAAGCCCAGTTTGGGTTGTACCAGCAGTATTGATTACTGTTACGCGGTCAGCGGTTGCAGCAACAATGTCATTAACACCTAGTAGGGTGCCTAGGGTTTCTAGTGACTTAGTCACATAGATTAGGTCTTGCGCTGTATAAGTAGCAGCGGCAAGGCTTGCTGTAATTTCTTCTTTAACAGCGGTAATCTGGGTACTAAGGGAGCTGTAATCTGGCATGTTTTTACCTACCTTTCGAGGCTATTAAAAGTGTATCAGTTTTAAATACGAGGTCATTGTAAACTTTGAACATTATGCCTGAGCCTCTGTCCATGAGATACGAGCTGAGATATTGGCTGCTGAAGAACCAATGTTGGTTGCAGTCAAGACCAGGATATCTGGGCCATTAGGGTACCCTGGGGTAGAAACGTTTCCGTTTCCTCCAAGGATTGAGTTTCCAAGGTCACGAATCTTTGTAAGGTCGTAGTTGGAAATATTGTAGTTAGAAGCACCACCACCGTTTTCAGAGAAGAAGGATGCTACAGAGTCACCACCTGTGATTAGACCAGATGATGTCTGAACTCCACCAGCTCCAGGGCCTGAGTTATCAAAGTAGATAATCTGAGCAAGAGAACCAGAACCTACAAGGTCACGAGTCCAGTCATTAGGAATACCTGTAAATCCTTGACGAGGTGTAAAAGTAATACCTCCAGAGACTGTTCCAGTATTCGGAACAGAAAGAGTAATACGGTTAGCAGCGACTGAAGCAATAGTAGCCGCAGTTCCAATACCAGAACCTGATACCAACATACCAGGAACAAGTCCGTTAGTACCTGTTGCGTCATTTACTGTAATATTTAGCGTTCCTGAGGTACCTGTTACTGAAGAACGTGTAGTAGTCAACTGAGCAGGAGTCCAGTTAGTATATTCAATTCTTCCTGGGTTTAGGATTCCGTCAATACGGAACTGTCCGTTAGTTGAAACTCCAATAGAGTTCATCTTTAACTGCATGCGGTTAGCAAGTTCACGAATACCATAGTTACGAGCAATAGCGTTATCTACAGATGGAGCAAGACGTACTGCAATTAGTGGACGAGTAATACCAGCTGGCACGTTAAGAAGCTTAGTCATACCACCAGTGAAGATAAAGCTTGTATCATCATCAAACTTACCATCCATGATTACAGAAGAACCCCAGTGGCTAATAATAGGTGCACAGTTCTGAGTAATAGACTGAACCGCAACCTGAGCATTTCCACCAACGCCTGTGTAAGAGGAGTCAGGTACAAATGTTACTGGTGATTTAGTTCCAGCAAACTGGAAGGGTACATCTGGGTAAACTTGTGTAACAGATGCACGACGTTCCGCAATAAAGATAGGAGCGCACTTCTTTACAGGGTCATATGCTCCTACAGATGAGTAACGCATAATTTCTACGTTAGTATCATCACGTACTAATAGGTAACCTGCAGGTGGCCAGTATTGAGTGTTCTCAACCCACAGCACTGTATCGTTTGGACCAAGCTGTGCGCCGATTGTTCCTGCAGCTCCACCAGCTAACATCTTTGAGAAGAGTGATGGGTCATTAGAAACTTCATAGCGAGCAGGTAAGTTACCTGAACGTTGGTACGCAGCGTTGTTAACGTTGTTATTGGCAATACGATGACACCAGTTAATGCGACCACTTACGGTACGCATACCAAAGCGGATAGCACCAGCACCGTACCAGGTGTAGTCGATATAGAGCATCTGCATGCGTCCCATATCCAACTGATAACCCGATGAGCCTGTACCGTCAAATCGGTCCAAGTTCCACTCTTCTTGTGGGAATCGTTCTGTTTGAGTAATTAAGTAACGAGTTCTAATACCGTTAGGGCCTTTGTAAGCAGGTGCGATGTTTAAAGAAGTAGCAGAGTTAATTTGTACAACTTTATATGTTGCACCCTTAATAACAATTGTATTTCCAACTACTAATTGCTTACGGAATTGAGTATTAACACCAGTAACAAATGAAGAATCAGCTGTTACGTTAATACGACCAATGCCTTCTTTTTCAGAGTGACGGCGACAAACAAACGCTTTTTGTCCATCATATTCAAAGAAGAAACCGTTTTGGTCGTCATACAAACCTGCACGAGTAACAGCTCCGTACCAAGTACGGGCGTGTACATAGACGTTAACTCCTGCTGGGTTTTGGTCAACTAAAGAGACAGCGCTAGTTAGATTAGTTGTGTACTCAAATGTGTTAACGTCAATGATGCGTGAGACAACAAAGTTACCGTTGTATGGGTTGTACTCTGCGCGAGTTGTAACACCTTCAACCTGGATACCTACTCCAGCCTGTAAACCGTGGTCTTGTACAGTTCTTACTGTAATAATTCCTGAGCCTATAGTGCCGCCATTTAAGTACATCTGTTCTACGTCAAATACTGGAGTTAACTGACCACCAGTTGAGAACTGAATACCCTTACCTGACTGATAACGGAAGTAACGGCGAGTCTGACGAATAACCTGGTTACCCATAGTGTTAGTCGCTGTTGTAAGAGAAACACCACCATCATATGGTCGGTGAACGATATAACCATCGCTCTTAGTTAAAATTAACGCAGTCTGCGGAACTGTTACAGCAGACTGTTGACGGTCTAGTTGAAAAGACAAAGTACGTGTTGTTGGTACGTCTGTCACTGACCAGTTACCATCAAAGCTGTTAGTTCCAGAAACCACAATTAGGGAACCTGGGTAAACACCGTGTGGGTTGTCAAATGTTACGGTCACCTTTGAAATAGGCGCGGCACCATCAGTTGTTGCTCTAAAAGATTTAGTATTTGAAACTCCACCGATAGGTGCGTTTCCACCTGGGATATGAGCACCATCAAAGATGTCTCCACCGTATACGTTTGTCAATGTTCCAGATAAAATATCTCCAGAAACAATTCCGCGAGCAGTATAGGTAAAGGAGGTTGTAGTAGGCACTGTTGTTACAAGAGAAGTTCCTTCTGCAAGAAAATTAAGAGTCTCTTGAACCGATACTACCTGACCAGCAGATAAAGAGTGTGGTAGTGCTGTGGTAACAGTGATTACTGAGCGTGGACGAGCTCCATCGCCAACCATTGTTACAAGGTCAATTGCGTTACCGCCAGTTGCCTTAGGGAAGAATGATGGGTAGTTATTATGTAAGAATAGTGCTTCCCACTTAGATGGCTGTACAGAGTATTCAAAGTCTGTATCCATAAGAGATTGTGGTTCTGAGACACGAAGCTTCTGAGCTCCGTCAAGCATAACGTCGCTAAAGTCTACCTTTTGGTGTTCGTCATCTACAACAATCTGTAGGTTGTCCGTTGCAGACATGCCTGTTGTGCTAAGAGATGCATTTAGCTGAATAACAGTTTTATAGTCTGGTTGACCATAAGGGTTTGAGATGCTGTTGTCTGGGTAAATGTAGGTTACTGTTGCTGTTGTATTTGGGTCTGAAAAGTTGAAAAGAACCTGGTTAGTTGTTGCGTTAACAATAAGGAAGAAATGAATTTTCTTAATGTAGCGCTCAATAGTAATTGTCTTTGTCGTTGGATTAAATACATAATCCTCGGGCGCAATATTACGTGCCATTAAATATTACCTTCCTAAATTAACGTAATCGGTTGGATAACGGTCTGAGTAATTGTAGTGGTTCGTGTCTGTGAATAACGAGGAAAAAAGATGCCAAGTTCTAGTTGAGCATCCATAACTAGTTGTTCACCACGTCCACCATCTCCAGCTGGTCCTGGTGTACCTGTTGGTCCACGAAGTCCTGTAGGTCCCGCAGCACCGTTTGAACCCGCAGCACCAGTTGGTCCCGCAACACCATTAGAGCCTGCAGGCCCTGTTGGTCCTTGAATACCACTGGCATATACTAGCGCACTCCAAAGCTGTGTACCGTTGCCAACTTTAAATCTTCCAGTGTCAAGTTCAAGACCAAGTTCACCTTCTGAAAGAAGGGGATTAGTAGTTGACCACTGTAACGCCGTAGCACGACGTAATTGTAATTTAATTGCCATTAGTTACCGCTCACGTCTCCTCCGTCGATAGTTATAACCCCGCCATAATTGGTATCGGCGCTGCCACCATCTACGTTCAATAGTGTAGTGCCTGTAGGGCCTGTTGGACCTAGTAAACCTTGATTTCCTGTTGGGCCAGTTGGACCTTGAATACCCGTAGGTCCTTGAATACCAGTTAAACCTGTTAAACCTTGTGGCCCAGTTGGTCCTGTAACACCAATAGTTGCAGCAACAATTGCTTGCCAGTTTGCTGTGTCTTCAAGAGGAGTGATTCCAGCAGTTGATGCGCTGTTTCTACGAACGTATGTTCCCTTTAAAGTTGGGGTGTCGTAGAAAACTGCTTGACCAACTTGATAAGAAAGACCTTGCTGCCAAGTTCCAATAACTGTAAATGGAAGTGGACCAGTAGCTCCAGTAGGACCAGCAACAGTAGATGCTGCTCCAGTAGGGCCTGTGGCACCAGTTATACCTGTGGTACCAGTAGGTCCTGTAGGTCCTTGAACAAAACCAGCGTTTACATAAGCGCTGCCTTGCCAAACATAAAGTTGACCCTGAATAAGATATGCGTCACCAGTTGCTGCAGTTGGAAATGCTGCGTTAAGTTCCGCAAAAGAGTTGAAGGAACCAAGAATACCTAAACCGCGACCTTGGATACCAGTAGGTCCTGTTACACCTTGGATACCTTGAGGACCTGTTGGACCAGTAACACCTTGGATACCCTGCGCTCCAGTTGCACCAGTTAAACCAGTTAAACCAGTTGCACCAGTCGGACCTTGAACACCTTGAATACCTTGAATACCTTGTGCACCAGTAGGGCCAATATTTCCTTGAGGACCTTGTGAACCTGTTGGACCTATGCCGCCTTGAGAACCTGTTGGACCTTGGATTGCTCCAGCACTTGCCCATGCAGAGCCAGCCCATACAAATAGAACACCGTTAACAAGATAACCGTCACCTGTTGCTCCAACAGGTTGAGCAGTTTGAAGTGCAGCAAGTGAGCCATAACTTCCAAGAATAAAAATTCCAGAACCAGCAGGACCAGTAGCACCCGTAGGTCCCTGCGCACCAGTTGTTCCAGGAGTACCTGTAGAACCTGCTGTACCAGCAACACCTTGAGTACCTTGTGGACCTTGAGCACCTGTTGGACCAACAGCACCAGGGAAACCTGCAGAACCTGTAGGGCCTGTAGCACCAGTAGCACCCTTTACATAAAGAGCCCAACCAGTTCCGTTATCACTTGGTATTCCACCAACTGTAAATTGTGCTGGGTTAGTTAATACCCAGATTTCGCTTCCATAACTTACGCCGTCATATAGAACGTAAGTTCCAAGTGAACTCCAAACACCTTGATTAGTAAAAGTAACACTTGTTACAGGGCGTGTAGTTCCTGTTGGACCCGTTGGTCCAGCAATAGTAGATGCCGCACCTGTTGGACCAGTAGCACCAATGTTTCCTTGTGGACCTGTAGGTCCAAGATTTCCTTGTGCACCAGTCGCACCTGTAGGTCCAATCACTGTTGATGCAGCACCAGTAGCACCAGTTGCTCCAGTAGCTCCAGTAGCACCTACAGCACCAGTAGGACCGATTACTGTCGATGCAGCGCCTGTTGCACCAGTAGCACCAGTAGGACCAGTAATTGATAAACCTTGTGGACCTGTTACACCTTGAAGACCAGCAAAGCCTTGAAGACCCTGTGTTCCTTGAATACCTTGCGGACCTTGCGGACCAGTTGCGCCAGTAGGACCAACAGGACCAGTGTCACCTTGTGCACCTTGTGGTCCATTAATACCTTGAAGACCTTGTTGACCACGTGGTCCTGTAGGACCAGAACCGCCAGTAGCACCAGTTGGACCTTCAAGGTTTCCAACGTTAGTCCACTGACCGCCGCTCCAAATAATTAAATTGCCGTTAGCAAGAAGATAAGCTTGACCAGCACTACCAGTTGGGTTTGCTGTTGTTAAATCATTAAGTGTTGGGTACTCGCCAAGAATATTTAAACCTTGACCAGGTGCACCTGTAGGACCTGTTGCTCCTTGAACACCAGAATAACCTTGAGGACCTGTGGCACCAGCGGGTCCAGCGCTTCCAGCAATACCTGTAGGACCTGTTGCGCCTGTTCGTCCTGTAGGACCAGTTGGACCTGTTACAGATGGGCCTGTTAAACCAGCGGCTCCTGTTGCGCCTGTTGCGCCAGCAGGACCTGTAGGTCCGCGTTGTCCAGTAGGGCCAGTTACACCAACAGGTACGGTTGGTCCCGTTGCACTGGTAGGGCCAGTTACGCCTGGATACCAATCGCTGTTATCAGGGCCTACGACAATAATCTCATCTGCCACTTTAGTCCACCGTTACCTGTTGAGTTACAAATACTTGACCTCTCAAGTACGTTTTTTCCCATGTAGGGTCTGAAACTTTAGTTGCCTGCAAATCCCAGAACGCACGAACAGGAAGATATTTAGTTTTATCACTTACTAGCGACAACTTAAGCCTTCCTTGTGCAGCATCTAAAATTGTAACATCTAGAGTGGCATATTTAGATGGTGAATTAGGGTAGGTGCGAATCTCTGCTTTCCATGTAAGACCCGTAATATTAAATGCAAAGTCAACAATTTGCTCAAATGTGTCGCCTTGGTACATAACAATGTCATAAACCTCAGCTGTTGTAGGCACAGGCTCATACCCCATTGGGTCTACAGGAAGATACATACGCTCTGGTTTTCTAGCATCATCAATCTCTTGGCCCTTGTATATAGGTACAAATTTATTAGTGTGACGGCTAGTACGACGAAGAGTGCCAACCTGTATACGCCATAGGCCTATATTAAGAGCAGCGCACAGCTGACGGTACTGTTCCCAGCGTTGCTGAATTGTGTTAGTCAGCTGTGCATAGCGCTGTGAACGGGGAATCACTACGCCATCAGGCGCGGTGATATTAATATCAAAGGACGCATCAGTAGCTAAAGCCCACAAGGCTTCAATAGTTGCAAGGATAGCAATTGGGTATTCCTCAACTCCAGGAATCATCTTAAGGTTTATTGCGCTGCCAAAGTTATCTGTTCTTTCGTACACGTGCTGCTCTACGGCAGTATTAATAAAGCGCTCAATGTCGCTATCTGTAAAGTATCTGTAACCAGTTCCGTTAACAACTAGTTTTGCCCCAACAATAAGGGGGTCTTTAAAGTGAATAATGCCTTGGTCTTTTTCTAATTTATAACCAAAGGGTGCTGGGACCACGTCGTCAATAACTGCGACATAAAGTGTGTATGGGTCAACAGGCTTAGTGTTTAAATAAAAATCTTTTAATACACCGTCACCATCAGCGGTGAAGGTAAATTCTTTAGGTAAGTCTCCAAGTTCAAGACGAACTCTCGATACAAGGTCTGCCATTGAGGCCACTTAATTCACTCCTTTAACGACTATGTAAACGAAGAAGCGGGCAGTAATGCCCGCCGCTCCGCCGAATTAAGTGCTCGATAATCCGTTAACTGCTTAGATTACTCCAGCTAGATAACCTTTTTCCTCAAGATGCTGTGCAACTTGACGAGACACTTTGTACTTCTGTCCAGCTTTAAAGCTGTAGTAGTTTCCTGCACCTAGTGTCATAGAATCAATTGTTTCGATAACACGGATTACAACTGAGTCTTCTGACTCGCTAATTACTGTTGGGTCATCAACAATAACTGTTGCACGGTTTGGTACGGTTGCATCTACTACTTCTGTTTCAAGCTTGATTTGTGCTTCGGCAGTAGCCATAGACATTTCCGATGCGCGTTCTTGCATTGCCTCTAGATTTTCTTCTAGAGCCGCTTCACGTACGCGACCAGTAACATCCGTCGGTTTTACTTTACTTGCCATTTATATCCTCCGATTTAGTAACTGTTAAAGTGGGGGCCTGGTTGCCCAGGCCCCCTAGGTAAAACTAATTAGTTGGTTTCTGCAATGATTACAGACTGGTCAGTGATTAGACCAAGACCGAAGATTGAGTACCAAGCAAGAGCATGCTCACGACCGAAGTCAAGAATTCCGCCATCGCGAAGTTCAACTGGTAGAGAGATTGCGTGACCGAATGCGTTATCTCCAATGAAGATACCTGCGTAGCGGTCTGAACCACCATTACCTGTCTTTGTAGCAGGAGTGATGTAACCTCCACCAGCAGTTACTGTTGGGTTAGCAACAGTTGTGTCTGTGGTGTAAGAAGCACCAGCACCGCCAGCAACCTTAAGAACCTGTGTGGTTTCGATGAATACGCAGTCGTATAGACGACCGATTTCACCGAGCATAAAGTTACCTGGAGCAGCGTACTTAGTGACTTCAATAAATTCTGGATTGTCACGGAGCTTACGGCTCTGGTGTGGGTGAACAAACGCAACGTATGTTTCGCCGAGGCGTGGGATGTTCTTGGTTGATAGGGTCTCTACTGCATCCTTCACTGTGTGAGGTGTCATGTAGTAGGTACCTGTCATAGCAGCGCGGTTAGCAGCGGTTGTACCATCTGCGTACCAGTTGTTAACTGCTGTAAGTGCTGAGCGGTCTTCACCATAAATTGTTGAAGTCGCTGCATATAGTGTGTCGCGTGATAGCTGGTCTAGGTAGATAGCCATGTTACGACCAAGAAGACGTGAGGCTGATGCCATTACGTCATCGAATGATGCGTTAAGAAGAAGTTCTGATACAGCAAGAGCATATCCATGCTCTGATACTGTGATTGAGAACTGCTGTGCAGTCAACGCGTTTGTCTGCATACGTACACCTTCAACAAGACCGCTTGCGAAGCCTAGGTTGTTGTAACGCATGAAGTTGATTTGTAGACCAGGTGCAACACCAAGTTCAGTCTTCTTGACTGCAAACTGCTCAAAGCGAAGGATAGGCATAGCCTGGAACAAGATTTCCTTGGACCAGATTGTCTGAATCGCTTGAGTCAGCTGGGTGTTAGTGCCTGAGTATGCTGTTGGGGCTGCGGCTAAGTTGCCTGTACCCGTGATACCAGATGCCATTTACTTGTGACTCCTTATTTGTTGGAATTTGGGATTGTTGGGTTTACCCGAACAGGCCGCGAGATTTACCACGAGCAGTGTCGCTCATGATACGTTCTCTGTACTTTGCGTAATCGTTCATCGACATGGACGAGATATCCTCGGCCGTAAAGTTACGTTGCTCCATATTAGTGTCCATTTGTCCGAGCGGGGGCGTGGTTACCCTTGTCCCCGTCATTTCTTTCCTTGCGTTCTGCATAGCTGACTGCGCAGATTCAAGAATTCTTGCTGAACGTTCTTTTAAACCTGCAATACTTGCGTCAACTTCATCAGGGGTGTTACCACTGATAAGGTCTAGCAGTTCAGGAATAATAGCTTCACGTTCTGTTTCTACACGCTGTGTGCGGTAGGTTTGTAGGTCAGCAAAAGATTTTTCGCGTTCCAGAAGAGCAAAGGCACGTTCACGCTCTTGACGCTCACGCTCCAACTGCTCCTGCCACTCTTGTTCCTTGGTCTTAAGCAAAGTACGAACATCCATGTCACTTTCAAGAGCTTCCTGCTCAGCTTTAGCTTTTGCTTCTGCTTCTGCAGCACGTGTAGCAAGTTCTGCTTCACGTTCTCTTTTAATGGCGTCGAGTTCTTCCTTCAACTTATCAATCTGAGGGTAGAGCTTTTCTTTTTCTTGGCTTCTTACTTTTGCCAAGTCATCTTCTGTATAAAACTTAGAAGTTGCCTTAGTAGTAGGTGCGTCAGCGACAACTGCGTTGTCTGACGACTGGGCTACAACTGGAACTACTCCTGCTTCTGCCGCGAAGGCATCAGCGTTAGATACTTCTGCTGTTTCCATAGTTATCCTTTACATTCTAGGGGTCGTTTTCCGAAGTGAGAGCACAAATGACCAAACGTTGATTCTATTGTCTTTCTAAATACAAAAAATGTCAGGCTAAACCTTTATTTTTCGTACTCTTCTGGTACTCGCCTCTGTGGGAGGACAGTTCCATAAGCTTCAGTTACCAACTTGTTACGCAGGTCTGCTTCGCCCATATTGGCGGCACCTAGCGCGTCATCTATCGTTGGTGGTAGTACTGCTGGGGCTCCAGGAGCTCCAGTTGCACTAGGGGCACCAGGGGCGCCTCCTGTTTCAGGGTTAGGCATAGTGCCTGTAAGTTCAGCAATCTCTTGTTCAATCTGGGTCTGTAGCAACTTAAGTGCGCCATCGGCTGTAGCGTCATCAAGAAGCTCTTGACGAATCTCATTAAGTTTCTCAGTTGGGAACTCTTCACCCAAAGTACGCAAAGCGCCTTCCTTAGACTCAAGGCCTAGGGATAGCATTGACTGGACTTCGTTAAGTGCAATCAACTTGTCTAGTGGAAGAGGCTGTGGGAAGAATACGTAAGTTTGATACGTAATAGGGTCGTTAGGGTCTAGACGGTCAACCTGACCCTTTTTAAGTTTAACGTTTCTTGTTGGGTCCCATATAAATACTTCAGGCTCCTTGATAGCAATGCTACGAAGGATAAGCTCGTTAACGCGCTCTAGGCCGTGTGCGTACTGAATAATCTTTTGGTGATAGCGGTTCATCAAAGGTTGGAACTGGATAGATAGCGCAACACCTGATGTGTTAGAGATAGGCTGTGCTTGACCAAGAGCAGTCTCAGGAACACCAATCATCTCGTGCATGGACTTCTTAAGCATAGCTAAGAATTCCATTGCACCCTTTAGACCTTGTGAGCCACCTTCTAGGTTCTCTACCTTTGCGTCTTTTGGTAAACCGCCCCAGACTTTGTTAGCGCCCTTTTCCAATTGTGAAGCTTTGGCACCAATGATGACTGTGACGGGAGCAGCATGATAATTAACGATGTCAGCGATGTCAGTAGCAGTCTCGTTATAAGTACGGTTAATATTAATAATATCGTGACCGTCGCTAAGACCCCAAGGGCTACCACTAATACGAACATTTGGAATATGAACAATGGGAACAATACCAAGCGGGTTAGGGCGAGAGTCAATGAGCTCATCATTGATGTACTCCTCAATCATGTCATCTGTAAGAATTTCAGTGTAAGTAAATACCTGACGTGTACCTTCTAGCGATGTGCCCCAGAAACGGTATTTTAATTTAAAACGGATTAGACGTTCACGGTCATGTGGGTGGAACTCTGGAAAACAGAAAGCTGCGTTAAGTGGAAGAATGCGAACACGTCCTGGGTGCTGTAGACCAGATGTATCAGTCCAAGCTTCTTCGTATGCAACCTTGATAAAGCAGTCTCCAGATACAGAGCCTTGCTGTCCCATTTCCCACAGTACTGTTGCCTTATTGTTATCTACTTCCCAAACACGTTCCAAGATATCTGGAACAATAGCCTCTGTTTCTTTTGGAGAACGGAAGTTAACACCTTTACCAAAGGTAAAGTTAATAATAAAATCTGTAAAGGCACGGTAGTAATTAAGTACTATCTGTGCGTCGCCTATTTGACGGCGATAGGAGTAATGGTGACCAAGATACATAGCCCAGTTAAGAGAATAACGATTAAGACGCGGGCCGTGGACTTCAAATTCTTCATCTGCTAACTCAACCAATCCTAATGGCGAGATGGAAATAGTTAGGTCGCTAGACGCCGCCCTATAGGACGGTGGCGAGAAATCAATGCTCAACTATCCACCTTTGTTTTTCTATGCTGGGAGAAGAATACCACGCTAATTGTATTAGCGGAAACTTTGGCCGCGTTTAATAACTTTTTTATTGACTGGCTTAGTGACCTTCTTTTTTTTCTGCTCGTCTTTTTTCTTTTCAGCTTCTTGTACGTAGTCTCTAAAACGCGGGTCAACGTCTTTTTTAGATTTAACGTATTGACCGCCCATTTGATTGTACTTAGCGTGAATCCAGTGTCCGCGAGCAGGTGAGTTTTTAGAAAATTTTGCTCCAGCTTGAGCAGTAATCATGTTCCAAAGTTTAGGGTTGGCAGCTTCTTGCTTTGCCGTTTCTTTTACTTCTTTACCTCTGATAAATGCCATTGCTGTTCCTCTGAAATGGGAAAACTACCCCCGCCAGCTTTGTAGACTGAATACGGGGGTAGTAAACCTAATTAGTCTTGTACTACTGCTGGGTTTGTTGCTTTTTGGTTAGCACCGTTGCGGAAAACTTCCTCAAAACGGTTGTCGCCATGGTCAGCAAATGCGCCAGTTGAAAAGTCAGAGAGACTTGCTGGTGCTTCTACCCATGCTGCGGAACCAACATGTGCGCGTTCACGCATTGTTTCTTCTGCAGTCTTTGTGTGAACAGGCTTATTGCGATTTGGGCGACCTGCTGCAGGTTCGTATCCCTGCATAGCGCCTGTTGTAAACTGCGTTGGGATATCAGTGTCTGTTGCAAGACCTTCTTCAAAACGTAGTGGGCCACGCTGGCCTGGTGTTGCAGGTGACATCTTACGGTCGTAAGTTGTTCCTGGACGTTCAGGCATCTTAGGTGATGGTGCGATTGTCATAGTTATAACTCCTTATTAAAGGGTGAGGACCTCGTATAAAAGTGTCCTACGTATTGGGCGTAAAGTCAGGCTAAAGTGGTAATTACCTTGAGAAGAATGGGGAGGTTGACACCTCTACTGATGGCATTGTTAAATCCATAGTTAAAGATACGGCGATTGCTAGGCTGTCGGCGTAGTCATCGTGGGCATGGGCTTCATCTGGGGCATGGGCTAGGAAATTAGGACCAGTGAACTTTGTCTCTAGGTCCGTCATCTGTTGGTAAAAGCGTTTCCAAGTACGAAGGCGTCGTGTTTTTGCATGTGCTGGCCAACCGACCATACGTCGGTCAATTAAAGCTTTTAAATGCTTCCAACGTTTAGATTGTTCTGGTTGGCTACTTCCTATGGCATGTACTTCTGCTCGGGGTAAGAGGAGTTTGAGTCTTTGTGCAACCGCATCACCCACGCCGTTAGCGTCAACGCCAACAGCAAGTATGTCATAACTCCCCAAGAAATTAACGATTTGAAAATATTGGTCTTCCCAGTCATCACCCTGTAACTCCATCCAGTTTAAGATTCTATGGTCAAAATATCCAAACTCATCTGGTCTATCCCAGTCAACCCAAACAACAGTTACTACTGTTGAGTCCATCTTCCGTGCGGGGTCAATACCGACAACCACAGGTGAGCGATGCCACGCACGAACAAGTTCTTGGGACGTGTCTCCAAGTTCGTCCATGATTGAGGATGTAACGAACATCCCTCTCTCCAACAACCATTTACAGTTGTAGGACATTTGGAACTCGTCAGAGTCCTCTCCAATACGGAGCATCTCTTTCTTGATGAACTTTGCGTAGTTGGCGTTGTATTTAGAAACATCTCGGTAATCCCACTCAAAATGATTTTGTCGGCTGGACCTTCCAGTCTGCCTACGCTTGTTTAATTGGATGGAGCGGTAAAAATTATTCTTACTTGTTGTTGGAGTACCAGTCTTAACCATAGTTCCTGAGTAGTACGCAAGCATAGGAGAGATTGATTTAGATACAACAAAGTCGTCGGCCTCTTGACACTCGTCAATAACAATAAGGTGGAAAGACTTAGACTCAATCTTTGCACGAGGGTTAGCTGTCATCATCATAAGGCTGCTGCCAGAGTTCTTTAATTTAATCTGTCTAGTAACTCCAGGGACTTTACCTAGGCTATCGTCAATCTCAGGGTCACCCATGATTTCTTGAGCACGTTCACTAGTAAGCCTATTAACTGTACGACCAAAGAGCGTTTCTACCTGTCCTTCAACAGGAGCAAACATACCAATCCATATACCGTCTTTAAACTGACCAAGTAGGTCTGGGTACATCTTTGCTAAGCGTGGTAGAAGGACCATGAGCGTAGCGACTGTGTTAGCAATAGTCTCTGACTTACCTGACTGACGTGCGGCAAGCGCAGTTACTTCTTCGCCGTCATTAATGATTACAGACTCAATGATGCGTCGAGCAAGCGGCATCTGATAAGGGTGTAGCTCATGCCCAACTAGGGCGTTCATAAACTCAATGCATCTATCTATAAGTTTTTTAACAAATTCTTTAGAGAGCTCATCAAGCTCAAGTTCCTCGTCTTCGGGCGGAAGTTCTTCGTCTTCTACCTCGTCATCGGGAAAGAACTCGTCTTCATCTTCTTCTAGCACAGTGTAGTTCTCCATTACCGAAGTCTATTACATAAACAAAAGGCCTGGGTGTTAACCCAGACCATTTGCGTTGCCACATCACACGGGGAGAGGAAGAGAGAGGCAGGATAATTTTAGCACAAAGTGGACACGCTGCGCTAGCGCGGGGTCATTCTTGTATGCAGCTCGTTAACAACAGCGTGAAGAGCCTCAGCTCCTTGTAGGGCTTCATCCAAGTAAAACTGTTCTCTATTCTTTGAGTAACCAGATAAACACTTAGAAATCTCAATTAATGACTGTTCTGCCCACATTTCTAACTCACCAGTAGCTATCTTAGAAACTCTTCTAGACACCTTTTCGGAAAAAGGCTTTACCCAAGGTTCTTTCTTAAAAAAATTCATCATATGCCCCGTCTTCTGGCTTCCATGCTTTTCGGCCTTTCATAGCAGAGGATAGCACCTCGTCAATGCGGTCGTCATCATCCCAGTCAATTTTTGGGTTTTTAACCCAGACCCCTAAGAAATAACCAGGGTGGGTAAAGGGTATACGTGCAACTAGACACTTGCCTTTTCTATAAGGCATTTCAGTTTCTTGGGTAGTTCCTACTTCAAGAACTGGAAGTGCTTTTTTATGCCAATACTTAAGTTTACCTACGTATAGTGGACCGAATGTTTTCAAGGTTTACTCCATACCTCTTTGCATACTGCTAGATATCTCAGCAGCATAACTTAGCATTTCTTTAGAAGATGGAGACATTCCGCCATCGGGCCCGCCAGTGTCGTTTAAGTTTGCTGGTCCCATATCGCCCCAGCCGTCTAAACCGCTTGTTCTTAAATATTTACCAGTAGACTCAGCGCGTTGAAGGTTTTGCCAGTGGACTGCTGGGCAGTTTCTATACTCCCACCAAGTGCCGTCTCTAAATACAACATATAAAGTGTTTTTAGCAAAGTCGTATGCAATTGCTTGAGCTCTAGGTCTAGAAGGGTTACTAGTGTTTGCAGACTGCTGTCTAAATCCTTTTTGCACTTCGTCAGGTATTGCAACAGAAAATGTTTTATCTATAGGCGTTTGTATGCCTAGTTTTTCTGCCATTGCCTGAGCAATGTTTAAAGACCTTTGTGCTGGGTCAAAAGAGTTCTTGTAGTAGTTACCTGTCTTCTTCGGCATCTGAACCCTCTTCACAAGTGTGGTCTTTAGTTTGGGATTCTAACACTTTTGCAAAACAACGTGAGCAGCGCAAAACACGCTCTGGTTTATAGTTGTTTTGAACAGTCGCTCCAAGAGGAGAGTCTGAGCCGTCCTCATCATATTGAGAAGCGTATTCAGTAACTATGCGTTCTTCTCTAAATAATTCTTTAGGGAAGGGGCCTTGCGGGTCCATAACCTTTTCAGGTACGGGGTGGACTTGTATGGCTTGGCGTCTAATTACTTTCATCCGAAGGGGCTTCTTCTTCCGCCTTGGTTTCTTCCGCTTTAGCTTCAGCCTTCTTCTTAGATGCTTTTTCTTCTTTTGGAAGTTGTTCCATCAAAGGGAAGTGACCAGCCTCAGCACGGTCTACTAACCATGTAGGTAAGCAGCTAGTGCAATAGTTAACTGGGTTAGTGCCGTAATCTTGGCAAGTGTAGTCTGCTGAGAACTCACAGTTGTCGCATTGAATTTTAGACATGTATATGTACCAACCTTACTTTGATTTCTTAGCGGACTTTTTTGCAGACTTATTAAGTTCTGCTTCAATTAACTTTGTAATTTGTGATGCGCCCTTTGCGGCAACAAGGCCGAACGCTGGGTCTTTTTTATTGACGTAGCGAAGTGCTACTGGGACAAGGGATGCCCATAATGAGTTAGCAACTAGTAGCCACTCGCCCTGACTAAATTCCAATGGGGTAGCTAAACCCTTTACCTGCATAACTACAACGATTGCTCCGATAACTTGACCAAGCAAGTTTCGGGCGTAAGATGAGAGTACCGCTTTGTTCATTTTTTGCTCCTTTGGCAATTAGTCCTACAGATAAGTGTGCCAAAGTCGGGCTGTACTGTCAGGCTAAATTACTTTGAAGTATCCTCAAGATGCTGGGTAAAGCGGCCCTCTAGGCGGGCTACTGATATACGAAGCTCTGTAAGCTCTGCGTGTATTGAGTTGACGGTATCTTTCATCGAAGAGCCCCCGTTGGGCTTAAGTTCATGTACAAAGTTCTTTAAATACGATTTTAATACCCATGATGTTGATGCGATGATTGTGGCTCCAAAAGCCGCAAATCCTGCAAGGGTGCCTGCCCACTCAGCTAGTGTCATGTGCTCTGTTCCTAAAGGTAGTTTAATTTAAATTAGAATACGCGTATATGTTATCCGTAGCACAATAAAATGTGGAAATACCAGCTCTTATATTAAATAATGATATTTGTCATATGTCAGCATAAAAAAAATATATTTTTTAAGCGTGGCTTAACTTGCGCATACGTGTATTACTGTGGCACCCTAGTTCTTGAAAGGCTCCAGTAATGGAGCCTTTTGCAACTGAGAGGAGCAGAAATGTTCAATATCAGAAAAGAAACAATAGATAAAGTGGCGGTGTTTTCGATGTATGCACTGTTAATAGGAGCACTACCTCACACGTTAGCTAATGCGGATGAGGAAGTAACACCTGTGACAGTACAAGAAATCGCTGTGGACCCACTAGATAAGTACAAAGGAGCAAAAGAACTGTCAGATACAGACTTAGTTGACCTGCTTAGCGCGGTTGGTTTTGAGGGAAAAGCTCTCAAGGTCGCCTACGCGGTTGCTAAAAAAGAATCTAACGGTCGCCCCTTAGCTCATAATGGAAACGTCAATACAGGCGACAATTCTTACGGCATGTTTCAGATTAATATGCTGGGAAGTCTTGGCGACGATAGACGTGAAAAATTTGAACTAAAAACTAATAAAGACCTTCTAGACCCTGTGACTAACGCAAAAATTGCGTATCACATGTCAAACGGCGGAAAAGATTGGTCCGCCTGGAAAGTATACCCAGGCCAGAAAAACGGAGAAAGATACGAGGAACACCTAAAGGCGTTCCCAAACTAATATACCTTTAAACTAAAAAGCCCCCAGCCAATGGCTGGGGGCTTTTTGCTTGTGTTGAGAGATTATGAAGCTGTTGCGTAAGGTGTAATTGAGATTGTAGCTGTTGAAAGAACTGAGGCTGTTCCAGCTGCAACTGTCTGAGACTTGATTGTTCCAGCAACGCCCACGACTGTTCCAGCAGACAAGCCTGTGAGGGCAAGTACGGTTGAAGCAGAAGATACGAATGAAACTGTGTTAGTTGCATTAGCTGTAACTGTGTATGTTCCGTTAAGTGGAGCACCAGTGTCAGCAAGAGATGCAACTGTAATCTTTGTGCCAACTGGGAAGGCTGCGCCTGCTCCAGTTGCTGTAAGAGTTGCAGTTGTTGAACCAGCTGTGCGAGCTGCTGCAGTTACTGAAATAGCTGCGTTAGTTGCTGCTGTAGCTGTTGTGATGTTAGCTGCTTCGTAACCAGCATCCTTAAGCTCGTCAAGAGCTAGGGCTGTTGTCTCACCAATTACTGAAGGTACTACGATGAATGTGATTCCAGCGCCATCGTATGCTGTTAGAGCGTTTGTAGCCTCTACCTTGCCGTACCACTGGCCTGTAATTTCACCAGCGTTAGCTGCGTTAGTTACTGTGAACTTAAGGGCATCGGCTGTAGCAACTGTTGCTGAAGACAGGTTGTAAGCTGAAGCTGTAAGACCTGTAATGTTTACAGTATCTCCAACTGCAAGCTTATTCTGTGCTGTGTAAGTAACAGTTGTTCCGTTACCTGAAGCTGCTGTAACCTTGTAGTTACCTGCGCCTGGTGTAAATTGTGGGTAGTTGTTCCATTCAGCTTCTGCAACTGTGTGGTTGTTACTAGTTGCAGGAGTTAGACGTGCGCTTGGGTAGTTTGAGTAGCCATTCCAGTTGTAATTTTGAGATGCGTTTGATGCTACTACTGCAACTGCTGTGCCGTCTGTACGCTCATCGTTTGGCTGCATAGGGAAGCTGCCCCACACAAAATCTACTCGTACGTTTCCTGCTGAGTCGGTCGAGTTACCGACATTGTTAGTTCCAGCTGGGGTATCTCCGATAGCAATGGCGTAAGCGCCTGTGCCCTCTGGTGAACCCACTGGAAGCGGTGAGTTATAGCTTGACATTGTTTACCTTTTCTCTAGAGAAGTAATTACGCCTGATATCGGGGGCGCTGATACTAGTATCTAAGAGTATTTACTAATTGTCAGGATTAAACTGTTGGAAACTCCCCAGAGGGCACTGGAGGCATCCCTTTCCTAGAATTATCAAACGGCTCACCGTTTTCAGTTTGTATCTTCTTTACGCCGTCGTAATAACTGCCTTCTATATTCATCCATTTTGTATCTAGACCAGTGACTTTAAAAAACCGTTCTACAGCCTCTAGAGGGACGTCTTCAAGGCCAGATATTAAACGCCCTAGATGATTGGTAGCTTTAATTACGTGCTCCCAGTAAGCCTCTACTCTAGCGTCGCCCCATGGACGCCTTATCATTTTAGTTTCATTTCTTAAATGAGAGGCGTGATGTTCATGAAAAACGTCTCTAGCCCCAACTGCGTAAACTACCCAATCTTTAGCAAAAGTTCTTAATGATTGATTAAACTCTTCTGTGTTAAACGCCCCAACCCCGTCTACCCCAACCTCATCTACCCAAGCTTTTGGAGCAAACATGTACATACAGGTCGTCCAGTAATGTCTTTGTATTTCAGTACCCTTTAAATACTCGTACCCAGGAAAAGCGTATCCTGGAGCAAAAAAGTCAAATTGTATAGCCCGCCCACCAAAACGATTTTTATCTTCTAACTCAAATATGTCTGTTCCAGCACTTTCCACTAAATAAGATGGGGGAGCATAAGAAATTAAAACCTTTTGTTTAGAAAAAGCTGCTTCAACATATTTATACTTTTCATACCCGTTTTTATCCCAATTAGGCTTGGCTCTAGTGTGGGAGTCAAACTGAACAAAGTAATCGTACTCAAAATCAACTTGAGTAGCTAAATTTCTAGCCCAGCAAAGGCCGCCATAATACTGAGTTGCGGAAAAATGACGGTAAATTAAGTTATCTTTAGGTATAAAAGAAAAATCAAACTCCTGGTCATCTTCAGAAACAAGAGAAAAAACTATAGAGTCTTTATAATAGGCGTTTTCCCATAAAGATACTACGGTTTTGTAAAACTCTGGGTCTTTATAGTTAGCTATGCTTACTAGTATCTTCGGATGCGTCATCTTCAGCCTTATCTATATCTGTTGCTGGCATCCATTTGTGTAATGGGCAGTACGCATTTGCTAACTTTACCTTTAAGTTCATCAAACAACCGCATTTTTTACACTGGCTTGTAACTTTTAATAACTCTGGGCACTCTCTACAAATGGAAAGACGCTCGCTAGCAACTTCGTCCGTAGCTCTTGGTTCGCTTGTTTTTAGCAGGTCCCATGGTCTAACAGGTTTAGGTAAATTTTTGCCTTTTTCGCTGTTTTTAAATTTGTCTGAAATTTTCATTTATATGCTTTTCTTTCCCACATATGGTCTTTGTAAGAACCCGTAAATTGTGCACTTATTAAGTTTAACTTATCTATAACCTCTTGAGGCCTGTTATCAACAATTTCGTGTTCCCAAGATTCTCTTTTAAAAGGTATGGCCTGTGCAATGGGTGTTCCACGTTTAATTATACCTTTAAACCCTTTTTTAATATTAAAAGGCAAAGCGCCAGCAGAAGGCATCTCATCAGTATCAATAACTCCAGGCGTAGTAATAAACGGTAAATCTAATCTATGAAAGGGCTGTGTAAACAAGGTGCTGTATCCAGGCGGTGTAGTTGTCATCCAATAGGGTACCCACCTAAAAGACTGTTTACAAAATGACTCATCTAATGGATAGTTCCCAGTTTGTTCTTCAGAGTGGGTTAATATAAACGTATATTGTGTGTTTTTCCACTTTATCTGGATGTTATCTTCATCTGTAGTATCAAAGTAAATGTCTACAGGGCATAAAAAGTAATACCCAGTTGTAAACGTGTCAATCATAGCCATGCATTTTTTTGCTGTTGTGTTTAAAAAATAACCACTATGTGGGTTATCCCCGTCGTCCCCTTTTACAATACTTTTATTATCTGACTGATACGGAGATAGTTTTCTAAACCACTCTGGCACTTGAGTTGCCGCGGGTATTGGAGCGGGCGCAAAGCCCCCAATAACGTCATCAGTTGGGTAAAACTTAATAATTGGCATTACATACCAGGTTCTCTATTTGCCAAAAGTACTTGATGATAATCTGCGCCATGTGTAAACCACCAGTGGTCTGGCTCTACATAGTGCAAAAATACCATATCAATTACCGTGTTTTCTTTATCTGGGAATGGGGTTCTCCAATGAAGCTGGTCTTCCCCATAAAAACAAAGCGCTTCATTAGGGTTTAACAGATATTCTTGTTCTTCTACAACTAAAGGCCAATCCGCGTTAGCAGTTAAGCATAAATCAAGAGTGTAGGTGCAAGCGTTGCTGTCTCTGTGATGACGAAGGTTAGCCCTAGCGCCTTTGTACCTTACATAACAAGAATAAGTTGGTAATAAAGTGCTGCTTCCAAAGATTTCCCTAGCTTTGTCTAAACAATGCTCTAATAACTGGTCTGGCATAGCTCCAACAGTGTCTTTTAACATAAAACGTCCAAAAGCCCTGTCATAGGACATCATTTCTGGTGTATAAGAGTTTAATGTGCTAACAGCGTTATTAAATACCTCAGGTTCTAAAAGATTTTTTACAAAAATAGGCTCTTTTATCTCTGGCCGCGTACCCATAAGAGAATCGTCTGCAAAATACTTATAATCTTTAGGCATGACTGTGGATATCTTCTAAAATCCAAGAAACAACAGCGTACTTTGTATTTTCTTGTACTGGGTGGGCTATATGGGCGTAAATATAATTAGAAGGGAAGAAAATCATAGAATTTGCTGGTGGTTTTAATTTGTAATTAAAGTATGGAAACTCTAACTCACCACCAACGTAGTCATCATTTACGTACCAAACTAAAGACAAAACTCGACTGTTTCCTCCACCAGCGTCTGCATGCATTTTGTACTCTTGACCAGTTTGGTATTTTAATACAATAGGAGCAATAGGCATTTCAGCAGAATTTACAGCGGGATATATTTTTTTGTACTCTGTGTAACATAAATCCATAAGCCCTACCATTTTTGCTGCAAGATGACCGCCAGCGGCTAATTCTTGATTTTCTAGAGTAGACCACTCAGCATTGAGGCCCATACTAGAGTTGTTGCGATGCTCACTTTTTGCAGTGCCTGTGGCATCGCTTCCTACAAGAGCGCGTTTCCATCTAACAACTTTAGATGGAGAGTTGGCTACAAATTCAATCTCTTTAATAAGCTCTTTATAGTCAGGTACAATGTCTTTAAACAAAACAATGCCTGGTGCGACAACTTCTTGTTCCATATCAGGTCCTTTACTTGTTGTGAACTAGTATACCCTCTGCAAAGAACATATCGTAAGGCTCGGTGCTAAGGGTTCTTACTGTAAATCTTACATTTGGTTCGTAGTCAATGCTAGTTACTGGTACCCAAGCTTCAAGGTCTCCATCAAACAGCATATCTCCCTCTACTAGACTTGAGGCTCTAGTGTAGTAATATCGCCCGTCTGCTGCTTCTTTAGAAATAAATGGGTGCGTACCAGTGCATTTAATCTTATTGTTGATAGTGTAGCGCCCAGTTTCTTCCCAGGAACGGATATTAACAATAGTTGTAATATCTAACTCCTCATACGTTAAGTTATCAATACTCCAAGTATCAATAATTAAATCGGCATTTGGGTCGTCTGGGTCAATTTCTTTAAATCTTGCGGTAATAACTTGGTCGCCAATTTTTAAATCAGCCAAACGCTTATCACCCTCAGGTGTAGGTATTGCGGCATTAATATCTAAGCAATAGTAAGGGTATCTTGGAACTGGGGCTGTTGGAGCTCCAGTTTGGCCTGGTGGAGGCCCTGCGTAAAAATACTCTGGCCATGGGGCTGATGGTGTACTAGGAGTATTAGGTATTCCAGGTCCAAAAGGAGCGGGAGAGATGCCAGGAACAGGGGTAAAAATTGGTGCAGTTGGTGTAACTGGTGCAGTTGGTGTAACTGGTGCAGTTGGTGTAACAATTGGTGCAGTTGGTGTAACAACAAAACCACCGCAAGAACTCTGACACCCTAAATTGCTCTCTGTACCGTCTGAGTAAACTCCAATAAGCATACGACCGCAGCATTGAGCTCGGTACTCGGTGTATGAATAAAGAAGAGTGCGAACAGGAGGTGTTGTCACACAGCCATTTGCGGTAACTACTCTAGGCGATTGAGGTGTTCCATAACATAAATCTACTCGGTTAATTACCAAGTCATTACCAGAGCAATAAGATGTTCCAGAATCTGTAGGACAAGGGAATACCTCAGAAATTGCACCACAGCCCAAAGGGTTTCCGCTGATGGTTCTTACTATCGTACCTCTGCCGCAGCAGCCGTCTATCTGGTTAATAACAGTACTACTGCCAGAGCAATAAGATTGTCCAGAATCGCTATAACAAGATGTACAGCCAGTTTGTGGTGGTGGCGGTGAAACAACAACTGGTTGGGTAATAGTAATTGAGTTGGATACGTTTGATGAAGAGCTAGTACCATTTACATTTGTAGCTGTTACTGTAAAAGTATAAGAGGAACCATTTGTTAAACTACCGACTGTTATGTTAGTACTACTTGTAGTAGTGGTTGCTCCTCCTGGAGAAGTAGTTACTATATAGCCAGTGATTGTAGAACCGCCGTTAGCTCCCGCAGTCCAGGTTACTGTGGCTTGAGAGCCATTATTTAAATTAACAGCGGTTACGTTTAATGGAATACCAGGTTTTGTAGTAGCTGTAACTGGGCCTCTGCCAGCAGAATCTGAGCCAGAACCGCCACCATTACGCGCTTTAATTCTATATGTGTATTTTTTACCAGACTTAAGTCCTGAAATACTAGAGTTATTTACAACCCCTGTGCTAAAAGTAACAGTGGCGTTGTCTTCGTCAGTAGCGGTAATGTCATAGCCAACAATAGCTGACTTACCATTAAAAGTTGGCGTAGCCCAAGTTAAAGAAGCCGCACCATTATCAAAATCCCGATTGGAACCTGTATCTTCAGCGGCTGATATAACTGGAGCTGATGGCGGTACCTTTTTTTGGGAATCCACTAACCCAATTATTGCCCGCATTAAGCACTCAAATCGCCGAGGATTGTCCAGGTGTTGTCAGCAAGTTTTAAAACTGTTGCAGCAGACCACTGAGCACGTAGTGAGTTTCCAGGAGTAGCGCCAATAGTTACAGAACCAGATTCTGGAGCAAAAGTTACAGTCTGTGTTTGTCCTCTAAGAACAGTAAATTGAGAACCTACTGGAAAATTTCCACCAACTGATGTGTTTAAAGGAATAGTAATAGTCATAGCTGCGCCAGTGTTGGTGCACCAAATAACATTGTTTTTACTGGATGTAGTCACAGTAAAGCTTGATGTGCGTTGTTCAATAGTTGCATCTTGAGGAATTGCGGTAACTGAGCCAACAATACTAGAAGCGTTAATAGTACCTGTATAAAGACCCGCTGGGGTAACAGCTGCTTGAATAACGCCAATGCTGTTTTGCCACTCTTGAAGGTTGGCTGATTGATTTAAAGCACCGCGAACAATAATACCTCTGCGGGTTGCTCCATTTGTATCTACTCGGTTGCTGCTATCTCCATCAGCAGATTTGCGAAGGTACTGGGTGTGGGAGTCAGCAACAACGCCGTTTTCAATATTACCTAGACGTGCGCTTAAGCTTTCATAAGAAGTAGAGGCAGCGTTAAATGTTGCGGACGGGTTTGCTGCTACAGAGGTTTGGGGATTAGTACCAACAATTGACTGGATTGCAACAACTTCTTCTTGAAGTGAGTTTGGGTGTGATGCGTCTACAGTGTCGGTAATGTTGTACTTAGTATCAAATACTCGTACGGAACCTGGATATGATGCTGCCATGGTAGTCCTTTCAAATGCTAGTTCTGGCTTTCGCCATTTGGTCCGCGGCCTGGTCTGTTCCAAGCCCCTATGCTAGGTTTTTCTTTATCGGTCAAGAATAGCTTTCTTATACCAAATCTGGAATCCCTAATATGCAAAACTTTCACTTTTGCCGACTTAAACTCTTTTTTTCTCATGGATTCCAACGACTCCATTGTAGCGCATGCGTGTCCTTAGGCTTAATTGGAGAAGTCACAAAGGTCTTTCGGTCACGAAATTGGCGAGGGCTAGAAATAGAAGATTTAATTGAAGACTTGGTTTCTGAAGTGACAGAAGAAGTTATTTTAGCCTTCTGTGATTTTCTACTTTTTGCCATTTTTTACTCGTGGTCCGTCAAGTTTAGTGAGGTCTACGGCAGGAAGGTGTGCGGTATCGGAGCCAAAACCAAATGATTTGGCTTCTGGCTTTTTTTCTTTAAATTTAGCTGGTGGTTTGGTAGCTGCCTTTTTAACTGGAGCTTTAGATGGAGCTTTAGCTGGAGCTGCCTTTTTAACTGGAGCTGACTTTTTACCTTTTGCCTCTGCTCTAGCACGGCTTTTTAATATAGAATTAGTGCCAGCTTGTGTAGACTGCATTTTAGGTAGGCCTTTTGAACGGCCAGTCTTAGCATTTGCAGCTAAGGATTCGATTCCGCCAATAGTAACGTTTTTAGAGCTAACTCTAGAGTTTCGTTTAATCATTCCCATACTCTGATTGTAGGTGCTTCTCCTCGCACATTCTGGCTAAATCAGGGACTACATAACGTTTATTACATAAAGCGCAGGTCCAGCGCTTTAAGCGCTCGGAATCATCCACGCTCCGCCCACCAGCACCCAAGGAGTATTACTGCAACCAAAGTTACAAGAAACACCCCTTGGAAGGTGATATGTGTTAGATAGTACAATTACTTACCGCAGGTTGGGCACTTATCCGCTGCTTTTACTTTTGCAGCTGGTGTGGCACCAAACTTAGGTCGACCAAAACCTACGATAGAAATTTGAACCTTCTTAGGGTTTTTCTTGTAGGCACGGAGTTTCTTAGAAACTTGTCCGCCATTTCTTTGGCTTCCCTTGTCATCTGGGCTGGTATTTCCTTCAATGCACCAAACTGTGCCGTCGCCATTGTCTTTGATAACAATGCCTACGTGAGAGATTCTATCGACGCCATCTGATGGGAAATCAAAATACGCGATATCTCCAGCATCTGGGTCTGCAATGTCTCCATCAATCCAAGCGTTAGCCTTCTTAAACGCTGCTGCGCCACCTGGTGTGTAAACGGTATTAGGAACCTTTACTCCAGCCTCGTTAGCGCACCAGTTTACAAAAGACCCACACCATGGCTGAAAGTTAGCCTTTGTGTAAGCGCCGTACTTGGTTTCGTTGTCTTTAGGACCTTCAATGGTTCCTAGTTCTGCTGTTGCAACTTCAATGAGTTTAGCTGCTGTGCCTTGGTCTGCCATTATCGCTTATCCCAATCTTCATCAACTGGCTGCTCTTCAGGGACTTCGCCTTCTGGCTTTCCTGATGTTGGAGCAGAAATAATGATGTCAGTTCCATTTTGCTTAGCTTCTACCTTTAGGTCAGCTTCTGTTTTAGAGTTAACATCAACTGCTGCAAACGCTGCATTAATTTCTTCTAGGTCTAGCTTGCCGTCATTCATAAAACCACGTGCTAGCTTCTCTACGACTGCGGCAACCGCTGTTAAACCAGCTACTGTTATTGCTGTGATAGTGTCGACGCCAGCAATGGCACCTGCACCAATTACTGAGAGACCACTAGCAGCAAATGTTGCAAGGATTCTCAGAAGAATGTTTCCTATTGATTTCATTTATTCCTCATCTTTTGGGTTTCGTAGTGGGTAGGTAACAGCCCAAGCAACCAAAGTTCCAATAATTGCGTAACCAACGATTGTTTTTGCTGAACCGTCTAGTACTACCCATGCAATGAACATGCCAAGCAGTGTCCATAGTTGGTCAATCATGTCTCTTATAATTTTCAAGTTCTGCGTCTCCTAGTTCCTTTTGACTCTCCAGAGGCGCCTCCGCCTCCAGAACTTCCTCCACCACTTGAACCACCAGTGCTTCCACCAGTAGCTCCTGCTGCTGCACCAACTGCATTAATAGCAGCGCCCGCAGCAACAACGGCAGCGACTACCATTTCGGTTGCTTCTTCACGTTCTTCGGGGGACATATCAGCACCAATACTTCCAAGTGCTTTCAGGGCTTGACCAGGGTCATCAAATATTGCGCCAATTAACTCTGCAGGGCTCTCTAGTAGCACGAGTGCTGCAGCAACGTCTGCTGTAATTATAACTTCATTTCCGTTTTCATCCTGCCTAACCTCGACAGGTGTCTCTGCTGGAAGGTCCTTATACTCAATTCCAGCATCTTGAATTTGCTCTTTTGTAAGGGCCTCACCTGGGGCTACAGACTCAATGAGTGCTGTAGCAACTAGGTCTTTCTCAGCCTCGCTAAGTTTGCCGTCTTCCTGTAGGGCGTCAACTAGGGCTGTAACTTCCTCAGCGGTAACCTCACCGTCTGCGTTTAGTGCATCCATAACATCTTCAGCATCAGCAGCTGTAAGTTTGCCATCAGATAGAACGTCCTCTACTGCATTACCTACAGATTCCTCTTCTGTAACAACTACTTCCTCTTCAGGACTAGCAACTTCTTCTTCAGTTGTGATATCCTCTGGTAATGATTCTTCTGACGGATTTTCTGGCTCTGTTTCTGGTAACTCTGGTTGTACTTCTTCTTCCACGGGTGGTTCGACTTCCGAAGGAGTCTCCTCGTCTTCTACGACTGGCTCTTCGGGCTCTTCCACTGGTGGTTGCTCTTCTGTGGGTTCTGATGGCGTTTCTGTATCAGGCTCAGTAGATGGACTTTCAGAATCTGTCTGAGGAGGAGTGGTTGGCTCATCGACAACAGGAGACGTTGGGTTTTCTGGAACTACAGGCGCAGGTGGCGTTGAAGAAGAAGCAGCTGCTTGAGCAGCAGCTTCAGCAGCAGCCTGAGCAGCCTGAGCAGCCTGAGCAGCCTGAGCAGCCTGAGCAGCCGCAGCAGCCGCAGCAGCCTGTTGAGCCGCAGCAGCCTGAGCAGCAGCAGCCTGTTGAGCCGCTAGTAGCGCAGCAGCCTGAGCCTCCGCTTCAATACGAGAGTTCGTACTGGACACCACAGGAGCGATAGCTTCAGCTTTTATAATTGCAGTGTCAGCTAATTGATTTGCTGTTGTTAAAGCGATATTCTGCGCTGATTGGAGGTTAGTTAATGTTTGAGTTTCTGTTGTTAGTGTGGTCTGAACTTCTGCAAGTGCTGTCACTGCTGTTGTTTTCACTTCTGTAAGCGTTGCAAGAACGGCAGTATCAGTAGTAAGAGTTGTTTGAGCAGTTGCTAAAGTAGTTGTAGCGGTTGCAACTATGGCTTCTTTTTGAGTATTAGTTACTGCGGTTAGTTGAGTTAAAACCCCGTCTTGTCTAACACCACTTCTAGGCCCACCGTATACAACAGTGCTTCCAGACATGGTTCCTATGCCAGTCCACTCACCTGTTGCTGGGTTAACTGTCATATCCCAGTTCATATTAGTAAGAGGGCCTTGGCTATCTCCCCATTTATGCACATCCCAATCCACACTTAAAGTGGTTTCTGTTGTAGTAACAGTAATTTTTGCATCTGTACCACTGCTCATAAAGTCAGATTGAAATACATAAATACCGTTTGGCTTCATGTTAGGCCAGTCCCAGTATGTGTAATCTTTTCCACCAAATGAAATAATTCCTTTAGGGCTTACATATATCTGACTGTCTGTTCCCTGTCCTTCAAATACTGTTGTTCCCATTTTAATATCAAACGGGGTTGTTATTTTTGCAGCGTCATCTCCCATTGCTGGAAGAACTGTTGTTGTAACAGTAGGAACGGCTGGGGCAACTGGGGCTACATAACCAGGTGTTGTATAGGTAATAGCGTTAGCGGGTAGCGTAGTTGCTACTTGTAAAGCAGTTGTGGCTGTTGCTACTGCAGCTGTATCTGTTGCTACTACCGCTGTTTGAGACTCCACTGCTGCTGTGGCTGTAGCAACAACTGCGGTTGCAGTAGTAACGTCTTGCGTTACTACGGCTACTACTGCTGTTTGAGACTCTACTGCTGCAACAGCAATTACTGCTACGGCTGTTGCTGACTCTGCCGCTGCAATTGCTGTAGTTGCCTCTGCAACAGCTGTTACAACAGCAGTATCAGAAGCCGCTGCTATTGGTATAATTGTGTTAGCAACAGTAGCTGTTGCTGTATCAATTTTCTCTTGTACGGAGGTAACTGTAGGTGTCTCAGGAGCTGTTGTGGTTGTTGGTGTTGCCTCTGGTGTGGTGGATTGGCTGGTCGATGGCGTTCCGCTGGATGAAGATTCGGTTACTGGTGGAGTTGAACCAGTTGAAGAAGGAGACGGCTGAGGCTCAGAAGTTGGTGCAGAGTCTCCAGAAGACGCAGGAGGGGTGGTTACAGCGGGAGTCTCGCCTTGCGATGGACCGCTCGTTACAGTCGCTCCGTCCGAAGGAGCAGGGGAAATAACCTGCTGTTCAGGAGCAGGTTCAGTTGCGTAGGCGGATTGTTGCCCTAATAAATAAAGAAATAATGTAAGAAATAGTGCTGCGAGTATACGCAGTGTGATTATTTATTTCTCTTCCCGTAGTGAAATACTAACAGGACCATATTACTATTTATTTATATAATTGAACGGGTCAAATAAATCTATTGACTGTGATAACAAAGCTGTGCTTTTTTCTTTTGCGTGATGTCCGCAAAAATATAAATCACCTTGTAAAAACGTAAACACAACTTGTGCAGCCGCGCTACAAAGGTCACACCTATCATCCGCTGTAAGCTCACGTGTCTGTACAACAGTTTCCATGGTATTACCTCTCTTTATTTAGGTGGCCAGTTTTCATCACCACGTGCATGTTCTGCATCCATGGCTTTATTAAACTTCTTTCCTTCTGCACGATTACGACGACGTTGTGAAGGTCCAGGCATTGGTCCAAGAGGACTGTCTTTTAATATATCAGACATTTCCTTGTTAGATGGAAAAAATCTGCGAGCTGGATTATTTCCGCGGTCTTTAGCTGAGCTGCTCATTTCTTTGGTGGATGTCTTTCATCAGAAAGAGTGAAACCAGCGTTTTTCCAAACATTTGGGTGAGTCTGCTGTGAACGATAAGCCTGTTGTCCCATACGCATACCTTTAGCGCTTACTGGCATGTCTCCCATACCTTTAAGCTCACTTACAGGCATATTAGGGTTTAAACCAACAATGTAACCGCCGTGGTCCGCATCAGACTTTTCATGAGTGCGTTCTTGTTCTTTAGCACGATTCCATAGTGAGAACTGGTCATCGCCTTTACGATAGATAGGCATTATTTTTTACCCTTCATTGCGCCAAAAAACCCTGATGTCTTTGGGACTAAGTTACCTTTTGAGTCTTTAGGTGTTGCTGTCTCGTCTCCACGAGAAAATCTCCAACGGTGGTCGCGCTCGCTATCAGGCTCGTAAGGACTCTTGAATTGGCTTTCACTACGCTTATCTACATGGTCTTCAGACATTAGTAGCCCTTTCCTCTAACACGATACTTTTCGCGTTCACGTAATCTACGCTGTTCTTTTCCTGCTGTAATTCCTGCACCGCTTACTGGGAACTCACCTTTAATATCAGAGACTTTTATATCTGTAGAGCCTACAGTAATTCCGTTAATACGTGCGGACTTTGCATCGTCCTTAACGTTTACGTTCTCTAAACGACTATGGAAGTCTTGTTTGGCAGCTTCTTCAAGACCAAACTGTGAGTCTCCTTTGCGGTAAATAGGCATTACTTTTCGTTTTCCTTTTTACCTGCACGACGCTTGTTTTCTTTAGCAGTGTTCTTGCTACGAGAAATAGCGCGAAGGTTTCCCTTAGAATCATTATTGTGGTTGTTGTCCTTGTGGTCAACAGTTGTGTCTTTAGATTTAATTTTACCGTTTTTTGACTCATAGTCTGCACGGGCTTTGTTTTTAGAAGTAGTAACCCACTTACCGCCTACCTTCTTCTTGTAGACGTAAATAGGGCGTCCGCCATTTTCTTTAGAGCCCTTATAGGGTCCAAACTTCTTAGCTTCAGCCATTCTTCTTATGCCAATCTTTAGTAGCCTTTACGCCTGCCTTAACGGTCTTAGCGCCAGCTTTCTTCGTAAGATTAATTTTATCGTACTTTCCCTTTTTGCCAGCGTGGTCGACAATAATGTCGCCTTTTTTATTTTTCTTAATGGTGTGTTTCTCACCAGCTGCTTTAATAACCTTCGCCACGTTTTTTAACCTCTCGTACCTCTGGTGCCTTAGCACAATCTAGTGGGTCCTTATGGAAGACCATCCCATTGCCGAGCTTAGTTCTTACTGTGTGTACTTCCCCAGTTATGTATCTGCCGCAATGTTCGCAAATATCGAACTGGTTGTTATTCTTTTTCATTAGATAGGGTTAGGGTAGTTGCTTCCGTTAAGTGATGATGAGTGAGGTTGGGAGTCTTTATCGCGTCCTTGAACCATGTTTTGTACACGTCCCGCTACGCCTGCTTCTACTCCTCGTACAGCTCCTGCTTTAGCAGCTTGACCTGCTGATGAGGCGCCAACACGGGCAGCCATAGGTGCTAGACGGGCTGCAACTGCTGCAATTGCTGGAATCATTATCTTTCTCCTCTATTTCTAAATGAACGATTTAAAACATCACTAGCTTGTTCAGATACATTGTATCTTCCATAAGATGGACGTGGACCATCAAACTGACCAAGATGTACTGCACGAAATTCATTGACGCGACCGCGTTTATCCTTAGCCTTTGACGAAGGCGCTTTGGCCGTGTTTACACCTTTCTTTGGTGTACTTTTCTTAGGTGCATCTTTACCAAATGCACGTTCTGCTTTAGAGCGTCCTAACGCTGGGTCATGCATTAGCAATCCCACTTTCTACGTGCTTTGTTTAAACGACTGTTAGGGTCTTTAGCTGCCTTAGGAAAATCTTTTGCTTGTCCTGCGCTACGTGCACAGTATGACTTACGTCGTGCTGCAGACTTAGGAGATTTCTTTGCTTGTTCTTTACTTACAGGTGGCTTAAGGTTGTGACCTTCTTTTTTAGCTGAAGCACGGCCCTTTGCATTAAGTCCGCCTTCTTTGTTCTGTCCCTCTTTACGTTGCCAAGCTGGAGTCTTTGCCATTAGTATCCCTCTGGTTTTCTTGATGCCTTGTTACGCTTGAAAGCGGCCATAGAGGTGACATTCGGCGCGATTGCAGATTTAGTTCCTGAGTGATGAGCGTTCTGAACGTTGTTCTCAGTATCAGATAAGTTCTGGTCAAAAAATTCGTGACGACGATTCTCTCCCCCGCCACGGTTGCGTAAACCATTATGAGCAGGGTGATTAGGTCCAGGTGTCTTCATGTCATCCATGTTTACATTCTCCTCTATTTACTCTTAATGGTCTTGATATATGCCACATAAGAGGAAACCAACATATGTATCAATTGGGGAGAATCTGGGTGTTTATCAATAAAATGCTGTTTCCACGCAATCGCGTCGTACTCCAACCGCCCGCAGCCATTATCTACATCACCAAACAATAACTTAGCGAACTTTGCGACACGCCCAGGCACATCCATGCTATCGCTAAGAAACTCATTGAAACTCATAAGCATAGGGTAAGGTCCCACTCTAAATTAAACTGGGCAAACGCGCAGAAGGGCTACTGCCTCATATTTCCCCGACCTCATTAAAAATTTTTAAGGCTACTGTCTGCCCCCCAAGCAAGTACCTACTTCTGCTCCCTGGTGGCTTCCTTAGTTATCCACAGGTCTAAGGGTGGGGGGTGTGGATAACTGGGGATAAAACGTTATAGAAACGAGACCGACTAGGCTTGCGTGTGGTAGCCCTATCTAATAGTGTTCTCTTAGTGAACAAGGGGTTCACTACCTAACAAGGGGAAATAAATGTCTACAAACGAAAACGTCAGCCAAGTAGTAGCCGAGGCTATTGCAGTAGTAGTATCACACGTCCCAGCAGACAAGCGCGAAACTATCCAAGGGATACTCTCAAGCGTTGCAGTTGCACAATACCAAGCAGGATACCGCGACGCCATCAAGATGGGGCTCGACACAGTAACCAAGGCGTTTACTAAGTGAACACACTATTCATTGACCTAATCAACGCGGCGTTTACCAGCGAGCAAGCGCACGAGTATGCAATCAACAAGGACGGCAACCTAGAAGGCTTCGGACACGAGGTCATTATCCAAGGCACGAGTTACATAGTGAAGGGGTCAGACTGTAGCCGTTGCGACGGCTCACACGTGGACTGCCACTACGTGGAACGAGTGACCGAGTATGCAGAGGAAGCTTTAGAAAACCTGGAACTAATCAAGTCACAGGAAGGATAAGGTTAGAAGCGAGGACTTCCCCCCTCGCTTCTCTCGATTCCCCGTAGGGGAATGGGGAGGGTGGGCCAACACAAACATTGGCTTAGGGTAAGGCAAACGAACCCACTACTACAGAGAGAGCCTGTGGATAACTATAGTAAAAACGTTATAGAAATGTAATCGTGTCGCCTTGCGTATTGCTGGCGCCGTGTAATAGTCTTATCTCATAAGCGCAAGGGGCGTTTATAGTAAAGGGGTTAGAAATGAACAAGTGTTCAATATGTGGAACAGATGAAGGAATCGTATTTAGTGGCGTGGATGCGTTTCTATTAGGTTGCATGGATAGAATAGAAAAAATCTGCTATCCGTGCGCTAACGAGGAAGCGAGGAAGGTAAATGCGTAATGAAATTATCTTCTACAATGGTTTCAACTTACTCGTGGACATTCTCGTCGCGTGTATTGCTGGATACTTCGCTTATCGTGCGGGCTGGTTCCGTGGTTATAGTGAAGGAAGTGCAGACGAGCGCGAGCGCTGGGAATACGACACGAATTCGTATTACGCAGACGCACACGCAGACTATCTTGCAGAACAATACCGCGAGGAGGTCAAATACAATGAAACTTCACGTTAGCCAAAAAGTAGCGATGGAGCGCATACCAAACCGCGAGCCGTTTGAAGCGTCAAGCCTAAGCGGTAAGTATTACAACTACACACCCAGCGCGGGAAGGTTAGGTGATGAATACAACAAGCTAGTGGCAGACTTCAAGCCTGGCGCGTATGTAATCTTCTCCTACGCTACGCCTATCGCATGGTTTGGCGCAAATGGCTGGTATATCGTAAAACAAAAGTTCTCACCTACTACCAGCAAAACGCAAACTTATATCCGTCGTGCGCTAGCCGAAAGGTTAGTGGCATAATCCCCTACGACTCAGCCCCAGCCAATTGGCTGGGGCTGATTTGTTTGTGTTGGGGCTTATGGATTGGGGCTGGATATAGCAACGCTAAAGCAGCTATATCCTGTGCCCCATAAGCCCCAACACAAACTTTTCCACAGGGTTATCCACAGGCTGTGGATGAGATTGTTATAGAAACGTAATCAACCGAGAGTAGACAATAATGCTGGCGCTCGCATAAGATGGGCTTACTAGGCACCCGCTTAGTATTATCGAAAGGGGAGAATTCTCATGGCTCATGCCTTAGAAGAATTCGACAATGGGCAAGTTGCATTTGCCCTGCGTGGCGCCCCTGCGTGGCATGGCTTAGCCAATGCCACCTTTGACGTGGATGCGGATATATCAACCGCCGACATGCTCAAGGGCGCTATGCTCAAGGACTGGGACGTCCGCCTTGAGCCTTGCGTGTATCCAGATGGATACCGCACCAAGGGCAACATGAATTATGTTGTCCGCACCAATCCTGCCGACCAAGGCACCGACGTGCTCGCCGTTGTGGGAGACCGTTACCGCGTATTCCAAAACGAGGACCTCTTCGACTTTGGCGATAACATCCTAGATGGTGGCGCATCATGGGAGTCTGCTGGCTCAATCAAAGATGGCAAAGTTGTCTTTGGCTCTTTGGTCGTGCCTCGTGAGTTTATTCTTGATGCAGATGGCATCGCCGATAAGACTACGACTTATCTGCTAGTCCACTCTTCACACGATGGCTCTGCAAGTGTTCAAGCCTCAATCACGCCCGTGCGTGTTGTCTGCCAGAACACTCTCAACATGGCGCTACGCTCAACTAAGCAATCATTCAAAGTGCGCCACACTTTGAAAGTTGAGGGTCGCGTAGCCGAGGCTCGCCGAGTCCTAGGGCTAACATTCGCACACATGGATGAATTCGAAACCATGGCAAAGGCTCTCTTCGAGACCGAGATGAACGCCAAGCAATGGAGCGACCTTGTAAAGTCAATCTATCCTTTGGACGATAATGCGCCAAAAGGCACTGCTACCAAGCACCAGCAAAAGATGGACGTCCTTGATGAATTGTATTTCAAGGCACCAACTCAAGATGGTATCCGTGGCACCGCATGGGGTGCTCTAAACGCTATGACTGAGCGCCTAGATTACTACCGCCCATCACGCACCGCCAATGGCGAGGCAATCGTCGCTGCTGCATCAGGCTTTGATGCAATGGTCAATGCCGAGAAGGCACGTATTCTCTCTGCCGTCCGCGAGTTCGCGAGCGCCTAGTAGGATAAGCAAGCGAGCCCCCAGCCAAAAGCTGGGGGCTCATTTGTTTGTGCTGGGGCTTTATATGGCTTATAGGCAGGGTAGTTGTCGTTTCCTGCCTATATATAAAGCCCCAGCACAAACATTGCCTGTGGATAAGTCTCCTGGAATCGTTATAAAGCTGTAACCAAATGGGGGAAGATATTTGCGCCACTCAATGTTAGAGTAACTACATGAGCAGAGATACTGTTCATAGAAGAGGAGCAATCATGAATAACCTCTTATTGAACGTCAATAAGGTGAGAGTGTAACTAATAGGATGGGGGGTGATATAAGTGTTCTCAATGCCAAATGCAATTCTCGTAATTACTGATACTGTGCCTAACCCAATGCGGGCAGGCAAGTTCTTTACATCCATGTCGAAACTAACATGGCTCAATGAAGCCAATGAGGTTATAACCAATTATGGTTGTAATACCTGTGGCGTCATTCAATCTTCACAACCGCAGATGTCTATCCATGTGGGTATCCACAATGGTAAAGACGGAAAGCGTAAGCCTAAGGTAGTCCGCAAGATGACTAAGTCCGAGCGCCGTGAAGCTGCCGTCGGTGAAGTCCAACGCACGATAGATGACCTTATCGCAGAGCGCGATAAGTATAAGTCTCTAGCGCGTCTCTATGCACGACGACTAAAAGCAATCAGCGAGTCTATAGACACCTCGCTCCTGTAAATTTCTCCCCCCACGGAGAAATACCCGATAGCCCTAGCGCAGAACACCGCTAGGGCTATCTTTGTTTGTGTTGGGCTATCTGGCTGGCAATGAAACTTTTCTATCAATTAATGTATTAGTTGATAGCCAGATAGCCCAACACAAACTCTGGCAGCCTGTGGATAACTTCCCTGGAAACGTTATCAAAAATTTACCGTATTGGTTTGCACGAGAGACTACTTACTATTAGATTAGGACATGTAGGAAATACCTACAGAGAAGAGGGGATAAAGTGATTATCCAAGACGGAGTTACTCTCTATGGTGAGAGTGACGTTACCGAACTGAAGATAGTTTGGGAAAAGCAGTGCGTTGAGAATGTCACCGCACGAGTAGAGGGACAGATACAGGATAGTCTTATTACTGTATTCAAGCGCGAGATTGGTCATGGCAACATGTCCAAGGATTACGCCGTTGAACTTTACAACAAAATAGCCGACGAAAATCGTTGGACACATGTATCACAGATTGCAGTTACATACAATGTAACAGTAACCCTATTCGGCGACAGTATCCTGTTCGTTGAAAATGTCGAGGCTGACTCTGAGGACGACGCCTGCGATAAGGTTACTGAAGAAATTGACTTCTCAGATATCGAGGTCAACTTTACAGTTAGCGCCCTTGGGGAGGACGCTTCCGCTACAGTCACCGACGACAGTTACTACGTCGACTTCAGCGGTATCCTGCGCGACAACATCGAGGTCAGCGCCGAAGAAAACGAGGATTAGTAGCCCCTCTACTAATAAGCCCCCTGTCACGTGGCAGGGGGCTTCTTTCTGCCGTAAGACTATTGTTTGTGTTGGGCTTGCTTAGCTATTACTGCTTTATATGCTTTTATAGCGTAGCTATAAAAGCGCTAAGCAAGCCCAACACAAACTTTGCCTGTGGATAACCTACGAGAAATCGTTATACAACTGTAACCATAAGAGTATTCCCTATATGAAAGAGATAGGGTAAATTAGTAACCGCACCAAAGGGATAAGGAGATATACCTATGACTATGACGAGAGATGAGCGAAAGTATCGCTTTTCGGAAATCATATCCGCAATACATCTACAAGATGAAGAAGAAGATAATCCTATGCTACCGCAAGGAACACTAGGGCTATCAGACGGCAGACTAAAGAGCGCGATTATGTGCCAAGTATTCAAGGAGAAAGAGGAGTTTCAGATGAAACTCGTCAATGCGCTCGCCAATACTGCGTTAGAACCGCTAAGTAAGGAAAACGAGCCTAGCGAGGACGACCTATCAGCACTATCTATCGCTATCCACACCGCTTGGGGTATGGGTGCGTTCCAACCACTACTAAGCCTATTGGGCGTGGCTGGTAAGGTTAGCGCGGTTTATGATATAGACCTACCTGAGGACATCAGCCTAGTGCTTCGTCCTAATGCGTTCGCCAAGAAGTTCGGCAAGTTTGACCCATATATGATTATGGACGAGGAACAAGATGAGCAAATCATCTCACTACTAAAGGGAGAACAAGACAATGACGACTAAGGTTATCAACGGCGTAAAAATGGTAGAGATACCATTCGCTATCAACTTCAATGTATGTATCGAGGAACACAAGTATCTCGAATATGCCACAAGTGGAGTGCCCAATGAGGCACTCGCTCAGGCTGGTATGGAATGTGTAGGCGATAGTCTTATCCCTGTTATGGATAAATGTAACGAGGGCTGGACACATATGATGATAGAGGTGGCAAAGTGATAAAGGGATACGACTTCAGAACCCTATTAGCAACTATCTGCCCTGATTACTCTATAGATATGGACAATGACGGACAGTTAGTTATTTATACCAACCTACAAGACGACGGAGACGACAACTATGTCCGTTTCCAATACCAAGACTAGGAGACGACTATGGGTATGGATGTATATGGTATCGCTCCAACTAGCGAGCGCGGTGAGTATTTCCGTAATAATGTATGGTGGTGGCGACCACTATGGGATTACTGCTGTGAAGTAGATAGCACTCTAGAGGCGAGAGTGCCACATGGGCACTCTAACGACGGAGATGGGCTAAAGACCGCAGAGGAAGCACAGGCGCTAAGCCTATTGTTGCTTCTAAAATTAGAAAGCGGTGAGGCGCTCGCATATATCAAGGAACGAGATATGGAGATAGCCCAACTAGAATGGGATACCTGCCGTATCTGTGAAGGTTCAGGTATCAGAGAAGATAAGATTGGCGTTGAAGGTGGTATGCCAACCAAAGAACTGACCGAAGATATTGCTATCTTGGTAGGAAGAACGCATGGCACATGTAATGGGTGTCGCGGTTTCGGAAAAACAGAACCCTTTGCTAGTCATTACCCACTAACAGAGGACAATATACGAGAGTTTGCAGAGTTTCTCCGCGATAGCGGTGGATTCCAAATCTGCTAACAACCTTATCCCTTCCCCTTTGGCGATAAGAGAGGTAAGCCTACCGTTGCATGGGCGGTAGGCTTATTTCATGCCCGAATGTTTGTGTTGAAT